>Ga0099364_10000278_pt1 | contig 85964 bp, 77 predicted proteins | sample TergutTh196P3_FD_73070 | JGI IMG/M metagenome (GOLD analysis project Ga0099364, IMG submission 73070) | Microcerotermes parvus P3 segment gut microbial communities from Pointe-Noire, Republic of the Congo - Th196 P3 | ecosystem: Host-associated > Arthropoda: Insects > Digestive system > Gut ...
TCAATTTGGCATGAGGTCGAGGCGGGCGAGGCCTAAGTCCCGAGGGTCAGGCGCGATGGGAGTGCACTTAAGTGCATGACCTGAGCGAAACCGGAGCCCAACGAAGAGATCATGTCAAAGTGAAAGCGGTCTAGGTGTTCAGTCCCTTACGGGGATGGCTTTGAGGGCTGCCTTCCCATCCTTAATTTGCACCAAAAAGCGTACAGCTTTGCACTGGTGTTTGGAGAGGAGGTTGTTTTTGCTGGCTTCCAGTTTGGTTTTGAAGCGCTCAAAGCTCAGGCCTTCTGTGTCCTGGTTGCATTGCTTTCTCACGCGCAAAAACTCAGCAAATACATTTCGCCACTCTGCCTCCTCAGGCTCTTTGGCAGAAGCGGCAAGCGCTTCTCCTGACAAAGGAGAATGCTCCGGCAAAAAATCCGCCCCCAAAAAACGCTCTGCCTCTTCGCGCAAAGTGGCCTCAAAAAGGGCAGCCGGGTTTTCATGGGGCGCATAGTCCTCCCCCAAAACTTCTTCAGGCTGTACAGCCTTGCCGCTTAAGCCCAGGGAAAAGGGCTCCCCTGCCATTTCAGCTGCTGGTGAAAATTCCACAGGAGGTGCAGGCGAGAGCTTCTGGGGAGGGCGCTCCGTCTGCAATGTTTGCAAAAGCTTGGAAAGCTCAGGCAAAGTTTCCAGGGACTCTTCTGCTGGCAAGGGCTTTGGCAACTCAGGCGGCATTTGAGGCTGCTGTGCCTGCAAAAACGTCGGCAACTCGGGCGACACGTTGAAAGGCTCTTCCGTATACAGAGGCTTGGGCAACTCAGGAAGCTCAGGAAGCTCAGGTGGCGCCAGGGGTGGTGCCGACAAGGGGAGGGGCAATGTAACGGGCAAGGGCAACTCAGCAAGCAACTCCTCTTCCTCTAAAGCAGCGGCTTTCCTTGAGGGCTGGGTAGCCAAGGGAGGTGAAGAGGGCAATGCAAAGCTTTGCTCTGTCGTTTCGCTCACCTCTTCGCTGGGGGCGGGCTTGGGTCGGGAGGGTACAAAAACAAAACCGGCCACAACGCTCAGCAGGAGGAGCGTCAACCACCCATAAAAAACCGTTTGCTGTGCACTCAGGAGGGCTTCTTGTGTGGCTTGCTTGCTGAGTATAAGCACCAACTCTGCTTTGCCTGTATTTATAGGGTGGCGAGCGGCTATTTCGTCTGAGGAAAGTTGCCTTAAAGTCCCCCAGAAGGTGGACAGGAAAGTTCCCCCTCCTCCTTGTTTGTTGAGAGGCTTTAGCATGCCCACGTTGCCCGGTTTAATGCTGGAAATGGCTGTGTTGAGTGAGGAGAGGGAGTGGCCTGTCTGCAGGGCAAGTTTTCCCGAAACAACAACGCCCAGGCCTGAGGTGGAGCTGTGTTTCAGCTCTTGCTCAAGCTTGGGCTCCCAAAAACGCATGGCCGGCCCACCTATCCACAAGTGAAAGCCACTGTCCGCCTCAGCAGGCAGCTTTATGGAGAAAAACACTTTCCAGCCATTGCCCATTTCAACCATTTCCTGGCGGCGAGCAGCATCCTCAACCACTTGTTTGGAATAATCTTCAGGAGGTTTTTCTGACCAACGGTTGTCGATGAGCCACAATGCCTTTCCAGAAGCCTTCTCCGAAAGCAGTGCAATGTCCTCTGCATCCCAGGGGAATGCTTCCTCTAGCAATGCTGCTGGCAAGCGCTTGGAAACCTCCGCCAGGGTCGAAGCTTTGTTGGTGCTGGCCAAGGCTTGCTTCAGCGCTGGAGAGTTCGCCAAAGAGGCATAGGGGGAAACAGGCAGCTGTGCGGCAACGGCGCGCGCCGTTTGCAAAGCCAACGCTTCTGCATCCGCCTGGGCTCGGCTTGCCCACTGGGAAAAGACGCTGGCAAACCCCAGCCAAGCAAGAAAAGCCGTCAACACCAAAAAAATAAAAAACTTTAGCCTTAACATTCTTTTTCTCTCATTTAGGGTCCATCCATGGGCTTGGCCTCAGGTGGTTTTTGTATGCTTTTTTCAGGCCTTTTCAACTCGTATACCGCAACCCCTTCAAGTGTCCAACTGGCATAGGCAAGGTTGCGGCGAATATATGCCTCTATGGGCTCATCCACCACTTTTTTAAATGTGCGGGAAGCATGCCGAAGCATGGGGCCTGCAGGGGCCTGCACAAGCAAGCCCAAATGGCGAATGCGGGTTATTTGTTTGGGCAAATCCGCTCGGATAAAAACAACCAAACTCCCTTCAGGCCATTTTGAAAACAATGGCAAGGCCTGCGCCAAGGGCACCATTTCCACGCCAAAACGCCCCAGGGGGCGTGCCTTGGCTGAAAGTTTCAGCGAGTGGCCTTCCGCAAAGGCCCAACTCTGCACAGTCAACTGCTTGTGTGCTTGCTGCACCTTCACCTGGGGAAAAAGAGTGGCCAGGCTTCTCAAATAACCCTTCTTCAAGTTGAGGGGCAGCCATTGCGCCTCCATGAGGTGGTTTCGAGCCTCATAGCTGGGTTTCCCTTCCGCATAGCGAATGTCATTGAGGAGGGGAAGCACCTCTTCCCAGGTGTCGGCCAAGCTCAGCGCCATGGTTTGCTCTACAAAAGTCAAACAATCCACCAACTCCCAGCGGAACAGCGGATCCTCATCCACGCCTTCCCCTTCTCCCAGCGGAGAAAGGGCATAAGGCGTTCCCAAAAAACCGGCACTCACTTTGACCATTTTTTTTTGCAAAGGCGTGTCTGCCCACTCCTGCAAACGTTGCAAACGCAGCCCCTCCTCCAGGGTCCACCAGGGGGAGGTTAACAAAACGCCCAACAACCCATAGATAGTCAAAGCCGCTTCTCCTTGGGGGTTGGCGAGTTGGCCAAAAGCTCCCGCACTCTGTTGAGGGCCTTCTCATATATACCTAGCTCATCGCCCTCGCTTTGTTCCACTTTTCTTTCAAGCCAGAGCTGAGCAGAGCGGTCTTTCCAATGCACAGCCACAACAGCAGCCCTTGCGGCCAATGAGGCTTGGCGCTTTTGCATAATATTATGCAGCAACCCCAGGGCTTCTTTCTTCCAGCTTGGGCTGGGCACCACCTCTTCCAGGCTCAGCAAAGCATAGTCACATTCACTGTCTTCTGGAGAGTTTAAATGGGGTTTTAACCACTCCCATCCGCTGTGCTCTCCCATGGCAAGCAAAGCTTGGGCCGCGGCCCAACGTGTAGCCTCAGAGGAATGCGTCAAAAACCTTTGAATGGAAGAAAGGCTTTTTTTGTCATTCAGCATGCCCAAAGCCCAAAGCATTTGCTTGCGGACTTCGGGCTCAGCCTCCACATGCAGCGCCGCCAGCAAAGGCTCCATGGCTTGTTTCAGTTTCAGCCGCCCCAAGGCTGTTGCCGCCTCTCGACGCAAGGCCAAGCGCGGATCCAACAACATGTTAACAAGGCTCGGCAGTGCTTCTTTGTGTTGCAATGGGCCCAGGGCCTTTGCAGCCAACATGCGCAGATAAACGTCTTCGCCTTCAAGAGCATCCAAAAAATAACGGGCAGAAACGCTTTGAGAGAGCAAAGCCAATAACTCAACCAAGCGGTAGCGCGTTTGTATTTCCATGGGGTTTTGAAGCACTTTCATCAACAAAGCGGCGGAGGTTTTTTGAATGCCCAACACCTCCATGCGGTTGCTGGCTGAAACCGGGGAGAGGGTTTTTTGTTGCACCTCTCTTATCAGCCGATGAGCTTCTTGCATCTGCCTCGTCGTATTGTCATTCTCCAACGAAACAAACCCCAGCCACCAAAATAACAACACGGGAGCCTTCAGATGCATAGCGCATTCAAGCCTAGCCGAAGTTTGCCTAAACGTGTATGAGAAGTTTTTTGCACTGTGAATTGCCGCCTGACACATGCCCTTGTCCACTCCACCGGGCAATACAAAAGCTGCCCTGAGGATTTTCAAGTAGAAGAAATTCCCGCCTATGAGGCTTGTGGCGAGGGGGAGCACCTCTTTGTCCAAATTGAAAAAACAAACCTCAGCACTGTTGAAGCTGCAAAACTGCTGGCAGAAGCAGCAAAGCTTCCGGAGTCCGCGCCAAGCTGGGCGGGGCTCAAAGACAAGCATGCTTTATGCCGTCAAACGCTTTGTCTTCCTGCCCAGGCAGAAGAGGCTTTGCTTGGGTTTTCAAACCCGGCTTTGCGCATTCTCTCGATGAAGCGTCACCGCAACAAGTTGAAGACAGGGCACCTGAAAGCCAACCGTTTTCAGGTGGTATTGCGAAAGCTCAGCAATGTCAGCGCAGCCATCCGTTGTTTTGAGCAGCTGTTGGAAACAGGGTTTCCCAATTTTTTTGGGCAGCAACGTTTTGGCCACCACAACCTTCGGCGTGGGCTGCTTTGGCTCAAGCAAAAACAGGTGGCGCGGTGGAATGCTTTCCAGAAAAAAATATATATATCGGCCGTCCAATCCGCGTTGTTTAACCACCTTTTAAACCAGCGCCTCCAGGAAGGTGTTTTCTTCAAGGTGTTGGAGGGGGACGTGCTCAAAAAACATGAAACCGGGGGGGAATTTGTTTGCCGCAATGCGGGTGAAGATCAGGTACGCTTTGAGCGCTTTGAGTTGTCACCCACAGGCCCCATGTATGGCCCTAAAATGACTTTTGCCGAAGGAGAAATGGCCGACAAAGAGGCTGCCGCGCTTGTGGAGTTTGGACTTTCTCTGGAGGACTTTAAACGCGTGGGCTTTCTTGCGCACGGGGCACGCCGGCCTTTCAGGGCTTTGCTGGAGGAAGCTTCTTTTAAGGCTTTGGAAAACGAGCTGGTGTTGTCCTTCACTTTGGCACCTGGGTGTTATGCCACCTCCGTCATCCATGAAATGATTGACGAAGCATAGGGCCAGGATGTGAAGCTTGCCTCAGCGGGGGGCGCTGCCTTTAAGGGCTGTTTTCCTCTGGAGGGGCCTCTTCTGGGCAACCTTGGTTGCTTGCAGGGCCGGGCAGGCGTGGGCAAGCATCCTCTGCATCTGGAATACCATCCCCATCGCTGTCTATACCTTCTATGGCGAGGAGGTGGTGGGGTGGTCCGTCATGGCAATGGGAGTGTTGGAAGGCTTCCATTTCCCTCAAAGCTTGTTGTGCTGCTTGCAGGTGTTTTTCTGCGCGGCGCAACTGTCCGCGTTTTTGCTCTGCTTGAGCAAACTCCAAATGGGTTTCTGCTTTTGCCAGTTGCACAGGAGAGCACCAACCCAGCCCTTGCCGTTTGAGTGCTTCCATGCGTCGGTGCTCCTGGGTGAGTTGTTTTTGCGGCAAGGAGGCGCAAGCCAGCGCCACAGCCAAGGCTGCTCCAAGCGCAAGCCTCATGGGAATTCCTTGGGAGCGCTCATGGCCTCGTTTTGAGCGGACAAGGCCCAGTGCTTGGCTTTTTTGGAATATTCCATGGCTTGCTCATATTGTGAGCGGCCGTTTTTTTCTTTGGCTTTTTCTAAATACAGCTCTGCCTTTGTCCAGGCATAGGGTGAGCGGCTTGGCGCCTGTTGCGCTTTGGCCTCTTCCATGGCCTGCTGAGCCTCTCGCATAAAGAGGGAAGTTTGCAAAGGGGCGCAGGCCCAAAAGCCCATTGCCAACAAGCCCACAACTGTGCCATGCAAAAAAGCGCGCATTTTCTTTGGAGGGCCTAGAAGCGCCCGACGAGCAAAAGGCCTCCTCCATCCTTTGCGAAGTGTGGGGCAATGCTCAGCTGAGGGGAGTTTTCTGTTTGAGGGGGCAAGGCAAAATATAAAATCAACCCTGTTGTGAGGGAGGCCAAACCGGCGGCTCCCATAATAATGGCTATTTTCTGTGTTTGGTTTTTTCTATCCAGGAAGGCTCTATAGAGGGGGCCATCGTGAGAGTTTTGGGCCAGCATTTCATTTCCTCCATACCTTTGGAGGACTTTGTTCGCATCTGAAGCAGCCAAGAGGGACTGAACTCCGGCGACGCCTCCACCCACGCCCAGGCAGCCCCCGGCGCCAATAAAAATCCAACTCACAACGCGAGCGGTATTCCCTCGAGGGGAGCTGATTTGAGGCGAGCCCAATTGGCCTTCGACGAGTTTCAGTGGCGTATCGCCAAATTCAATGGTTTCTTTGGAATCTGTTTTAGAGGAGGGTGGCTTTAACAACTCTAAGGGCTCAATAAGTCCGCCTTGGTTGTCCACGGGCAAAACCACATTCTCATCTTTTTTGAGTTCCCCGGAAACCATAAAGCTGAGCAATTTTTCCAGGGGCTCTTCTCGTTGCTCATCCTCTAAATAAACACCGCCTTCGCGTATAGCCCTGTCTTTGTTCACATCCAAAAGCGCTGCTCTGATGCCTTGTTGTGTTGAGGAAGCAGGAAGCATATCCAGCTTCAGCACCTGGTGGGCCCCCAAGTCCCTGGCCATTTGCTTTAAAGAGGAGAAGGCGAGTTCTCCCTCTTCCTGAAGGCAGGCGGGTTTCAGCCAGGCGGCCTCCCATTTGAAGGGGATGTTGAGGGTTGTCGGTTTTTCAAGGCTCAAGTTGACAACGAACAGGGCGGAGGTTCTGCCTTCTTTTTCCAGAACAATGCGATAAGAGCCTGGCAACAATTCTGGCTCCAAAGGCGTCTGTCCCAAGGGTGCTCCGTCGACAAAGGCCATGGCGCCCTCGGGAGAGGAGCTGAGCTTAAAGCTTGCCTTTCTCCTTTTGCTTAAGGCTTGGCGCAAGCGCTCGAAACTTTGAATGACGGTGGGAGGAAAAATGAGGTGGTCCAGCTCATAATTGAAATCCAACTTTAAAATTTCTATAAAAACCTCGTCGCTGGCCCGGTTTTTTTTCTGTTTGCTCAAAGCAAAGCCTTTCATTGCCAGAGCTTTTGCAATAAGCTGCCAGGACTCCGAGGAAGGAGTCGATTTTTCAAGCGTATCCAAAACCTTTTGTATGTCTCTGAGGGCAGCGGAATAGTTACCTAGAAGAATTTTAGAATGTACTGTCCCCAGTATACGCTGCTCTTCTTGGGTTGAGTAGAGAGGCAACAGCTTTCTTTTTTCAAAAAGTGGAGCTAGTTGAATGGGAGTTATGTCGCCCTTTTGTTGGGCCATGGTGGTGAGCAGCTGAATGTCTTTCAAAAACGTCTCTTCTGAGCAATTTCCGGTTCCCATAACCAAGGTTTTGGGCGAAGCAAAACTGCTTGTTGCACCCAAGCCCGCGCAGAAAATAATGAAGGCACTTAAACACTTCCCCAAATTCCTCATGCTCCCTCTCCATAAATCCCGAAACAATTTCTTAGCTCGTACGCCTTATTAAAGCACATCATGCTTAGCACGAACACTGTCATTGGAGATCGCTATATCGTCAAACGCAAGCTTGCAGAAGGCGGGATGGCAGAAATCTATCTATGCACGGCCATGGGCCCTGAAGGTTTTGAAAAAGACGTCGTTATCAAGCGCATTCGAAGTTTCTGGGGGAATGATGACGTATTCGTTCAAATGTTCATTGCCGAGGCGCGCCTGGCTTCGCGGCTTAACCATGCCAACATTGTACAAATATTCCATTTTGACAAACATGAGGACAGCTATTATTTGGCCATGGAATATGTCAATGGGCCTTCTTTTCGCGACTTTCTTCGAAAAACCAAAGAGAAGAATACGCCTTTGCCCATTTTGATGGCCAGTGAAGTGGCTGCCCACATTGCCCGAGGCCTGCACTATGCGCACAACCTCAGCATTGTCCACCGGGATGTGAGTCCGCACAACATTCTTTTGTCTTTTGATGGGAACATAAAGCTGGCGGATTTTGGCATTGCGAAGACGGGCACGCAGCACACGTCGCCAGGCGTGCTCAAAGGCAAGTTTGCTTATATGGCTCCGGAGCAGGCGCGGGGGGAGGCGGTGGATGCGCGTACGGATATTTTTGCCTTGGGCATTGTCCTCTGGGAAGCTTTGACGCACACGCGCCTGTTTGAATATGACAGCTATGTCAACACTTTGCAGGCTCTCCAGGAAAATTTGATTGTTCAGCCTTCACGTTTTAACGCTGAGGTGCCCGAGGAGCTTGACAACATTGTCCTCAAAGCTTTGAAGCGCAATGCGGCTGAGCGCTATCAAACGGCACAAGAGCTTGAGCGCGCCCTGGCCAACTTTATTTTAAACCATGCACGCTCTGTGGATGACACCAACATCAGCCATTTCCTCAAAGCCGTTTATGAAGAAGTCCCCGCAGCGAAGCCCGAGCATAAACAAGGGCAAAAGGAAGCTTTAACCAGCACTTATACGCCCTCTTTGCCCTCTGAGCCGCTCAAAGCCCCTACACCCAGTCCCTCTTTGGCCGCGCCTGGGGCAGACCAACCACCGGCTACGCTTATTCGGCCCCAGCGCAATACGCCTGCTCCTGCTCCGGCTTCTACGCTCAACCTTCCTGTGGCTCCAACAGAGGAGTTTCGTCACTCCCCTGAAAAAATGGCCTCCGTTCAGCAGCGCCACAATTCCTCCCGTTTCTTCAAACGCCCCATTACCTTTGCTGCCATCCTTGTGGCCATTGTAGGTATTGGCATGTATAGCACCCTCAACTGGGAGGAATTTTTCAGGCCACGCCCGCAGAAAACGGCCATACCCCTCATGGACTCTATCCGCGCGGAGCCCATCGGCAACCCAGATGCTCCTGTCGCTTCCATTCAAAGAATAATTCCCCCAAAAGAGCCTGACGCCAACGAGAAACCCGGCAGCAATGACAACACCGGTGAGAACGGCAACTCTGGAGGCAACGGCAACACCGACACGAATGGCAATGCCCATGACAAGCCCAACACCGTGCCTCCTCCGCCGCCGCCGCCGCCACCACCTCCGCCACCACCGCCGCCTCCTTCTCCTGCAACGCTCACCCTTTCTGCTTCTCCGTGGGCTACGGTCAGCATCAGCAATATGGACAGCAGTGTTGTGGTGAGGCGTGAAGAGCTCAGCGGAACCAAAAGTTTTCGCTTGGTGCCTGGAAATTATAGGATTCGGTTTTCACACCCTCTTAAAGAGGAAACCAGGGTGGTGCATATGCAGCAAGCCAACAGCTACAGGGTGTCTTTTCAAGCTCCTGCTGCACCCTAGGCCGTTTTTACTTAGAACTGATTTGATTCTCCAGACCGCTTTCGTTTTGAATTGAGCTACTGCGAGCCACATTGCGTGCAGCTGAGGCAAGCTTTAGCTCGTCTCATGAAGAGCTCATGTCCAAACGGAGCGTGGGGAAGAATGTTTGTGTCTGTTCAGGGTGCTTGTCTGTCAGCGTGTAATGCCGCGCTTGCTGTCTGCAATAAAGTGGATGAGCTCTTCTATTTCTGGGTGTCCGTTATAGGCGGCCTCTAAGCGTTTGAGTGCATCGCTCAAGCTGAGTTGGGAGCGGAAGAGGATGCGGTAGGCTTCTTTAATACGCTCTTGCTGTTCTTGGCTGAAGTGGTGGCGCGTCAATCCCACCTTGTTCAGCCCTGCCAATTCAGCTCTGTCTCCTTGGGCAATGCAATAGGGGGGCACATCCATGGTTACCATGGAGCCCCCTGAAATGAAGGCATGTTTGCCAATGCGCGTAAATTGGTGCACGGCGGAAAGGCCGCCCATAATAACGCAGTCTCCCATTTCCACATGTCCGGCCAGGTTGACGGCATTGGCCAATATGCAGCGGCTGCCAATTTTGCAGTCATGCGCAATGTGGGAGTAGGCCATAATTAAATTGTCATCCCCCAGTTGGGTGAGGCCTCCTCCTCCTTGAGTCCCAATGTGCAGCGTGGCATATTCCCGGATAATATTTCGGTTGCCAATGTTCAGTTGGGTTTGCTCTTTGGCATATTTGAGATCTTGCGGCACCTCCCCTACGGAAGCAAACTGGAAAATTTGGTTTTCCTCTCCCATATGGGTATTCTGCGCTATAACCACATGGGGCCCAACGCGGGTTTTGGCGCCGATGTGGACGCGGGGGCCTATAATGGAATAGGGCCCTATTTCGGCCTCTTCGTGTATTTGCGTTTCCGGGTGGACAATGGCCGTTGGGTGAATGCTCATAGAGGATCCCCTGCTTCTCTGCGCCTGAGCGTGGCCATAAACTCTGCCTCGGCGACGAGGTGGCCATCCACGGTTGCTTCTCCCTTGTGTTTCCAAACAACACCTTTTTGACGCAACACATTGACAGAAAGCAGCAACTTGTCGCCGGGGACGACAGGCTTGCGAAATTTTGCCTGATCAATGGCCATTAAATAAGAAACATTTTCCGCGGGAGAAAGTCCCGTCGTTTTATAAGCCAAAATGGCGCAGGCCTGAGCCAAAGCTTCCAGCACAAGCACGCCCGGCATGACGGGGTGGTTGGGGAAATGCCCTCCAAAAAAGGGCTCATTAAACGTTATATTTTTGAAGGCCAGCAAGTGTTTGCCTGGCTCAAACACCTCTACGCGGTCTACGAGCAAAAAAGGATAGCGGTGGGGAAGAAGTCGCTGGATTTCACAAATGTCCATGCTCAAGGGAGTTCCTTCTTTTCAAGTTCTTCTAAGCGTCGCTTCAAGCGGTTTACTTCTTTTAGCAGCTCAGGCAGCTTATGGGCGGACAACATAAACTTCAACCAATCCGCATGTCGAAAAGCATTGAAGCCTGAAACCAGGGCCCCATCCTCCACGTTGCGGGCTATGCCGGACTGAGCAGAAGCGATGACACGGTTTCCAATGCTCAGGTGGTCCGCAATGCCCACTTGCCCTGCCAGAACGACGCCTTCTCCGATGGTGACGGAGCCTGCAATGCCCACCTGGCCGCAAATGAGCCCCAAAGGCCCTATGCGGACATTGTGGCCTATTTGTACAAGGTTGTCGATTTTTGTCCCTCGCCCTATGAGGGTTTCGCCATGGGTAGCCCTGTCTATGCAGCTGCCCGCACCAATTTCTACATCATCCTCAATGCGCACAATGCCCAGCTGTGGAATTTTGGTGTGCTTTTTTTGCTCAACATCAAAAACATAGCCAAAGCCATCCGCGCCGATGATGGCTCCTGCATGAAGGGTAACCCGGTCAGCCAGCAACACGCCTTCTCTGAGCACCACATGGGGATAGAGCCAACATTCCTCTCCGAGCTTTGCACCCTCACCTATAAAAACCCCGGGGAATAAAACGCAGCGCGCACCCACCACAGCGCCTTTGTCGACGAAGACATTGGCCATGAGGCATGCACTGGGGTGTATTTGTGCTTCAGGGTGCACGCGAGCTGACGCGTCTATGCCGGGAGGCCACTGGGGACGCGGGTTAAACCAATGGGCAACCTGTGCAAAGGCCAGGGTGGGGTTGGCCACCCTTATCCAATTCATGCCTTCTATAGGAGGCGCATTCTCCCGGGCCAAAACAGCCAGTGCGCGCGTGCTGAGCAAGGCCTTTTTATAGCGGGGGCTCGCAAAATAGGAGAGCTGTGTCTGGTCTGCGGACTCCAGGTTGGCCACACCTTTCACCTGAGCTTGAGCTTCTCCTTCTATTTTTCCCCCTATAAATTGAGCAATTTCCCCAAGTGTTTTTGAAAAAGCCTTCATTTCGCAGGAGTGGCCGGTGGGGTTGAAGGTTTGGCTGGCACAGCTGTGGCTTTATGCTTCTCGTTATAGGTGCGCACCAACTCGTTGGTATAGTCCATGCTCGCCGGAGCCCATACAAGCCCTGAATTGGTCTTCTCAAACATCATCGTCAGCCCTTCCCGCTTGGCAATGGCTTCAATAATGGGATCCATTTTTTCAAAAATCCCTCGCAGCGCCACTTGCTCCATTTGAGCCATATCCTCCTGCATTTTCTGAGCTTTTTTAAACAATGTCGAGCTCTTCTCTTGAAACTCCATGTGCTTCTGGTTGCGAGTGGCTTCGTTCATCACGGCCATTTGCTTTTGAAAATTGTCAAATTCTTCTTTGAGTCTGTTTTCTTGTGCTGCCAACTCTCTTTTGCTCTTCTCCACTTCTTTTTCGAGTTTTTGGCGGGCTTGTTGGCCTTCGGCCACTTCTTTCAAAGCACGCTGCAAATCCACATAGCCCAGCTTGACATTTGCCCACACAGGCAAAGAAAGCATGAGGCTCAAGCATAGAAACTTCTTCATTCACATAACTCCTTCAAGCAAAGCATTGCTCCTGCATAGGAGGCAAAGGCTTTGGGGGGGCCTCAAAAACGCCACCCCAGGTTAAGGCCCATTCTTATTTGAGAAGCCCGCTCCCGTGCAGGCGTTCTTCTGTCTCTCTCATCCAGCTGTAGATCCCACGCCCATGAGAACCCAATCATCAGGTGCTCTTCTATCAGCAGGTCGATGCCAAAACTCGGAGAAATGGCAAAACGTGTCCTTCTGTCTATATCGTCATTGGACAGGCCTGCCTTAAAACCCATGTTGAAACTCAAGGGCCATGTGTCTGTCCTGAAAGTCGGCCCCACCACAGCCATAAAGCGCTTTGTATTGAAAGCATAATTAAAATGCATCCCCAAAAGGGCCCAATCCGTAATCCAATAGGAGCCTGTGCCTCCCACATACATGGGACTTCCAGAAGTCGTCCTCTCGCCCTCCGCGTTTCTTGAGTTGATGGCAAAATTGGCACCCCACTCCGCGGAAAGGGAAAAACTGCCCATTTTTGAATAGCGATAGCCGCCATAATCCAACTCAGAGCCTTCGGGCGCGCTTGCCCTTCCCCCATATCTCTGAGCAAAACCCTCTGCTGCTCCCAGCATTCCAACCAAGGCCACAATTCCAAATATTCGTCTGTTCATCGTCGGCTCCCAATTTCTCTTCCCTTGACGCTCATTTCAAAAAAATATTCAAAAAACATTGAGCAGTATATCCACCCTACACGAAAATATCCAACTCCATGCCCTCATTCCTTGCTCGCTTGGCCCTCATCCTCCCCCTAAAACCCCTGTGGCGCAAGTTTTGCGTTTGACCTATAAAAATATACACTATATCATTTCCAGGTTTTGCTACAGTTGATAGCCACCATGCTCTTTCTTGCAGGAGCTTATCTGTCTGCTCCTGTCTTGGAGTTGGGCTCTGAGCAAAACGCGCACTTTGTCCCTCAACCCCATGCTCAACCTCATGCTCATCCCCATGCCGAGCCCCATGCTCAACCTCATGCCGAGCCCATGCCGCTTGCACCTCCTTTGAGGGCAGGCCATGTGAGGGAGGAGGCGCATGCCTTTGGGCGCGGTATGCTCTATCGCCTGGGTTATTCCAACGCCCTGCGCAGGCAGTTGGAATATAGCTTGGGGCATTGGGAAAAAGAGGGGCAGGCGCTGGCTTTTCTTCTGCCGCCTGTTGTGGATGTGGAGGGTTTTGACGTGGCGCATGTACAGGAGCGCTATGACATTCCCTTGGAAATGCGTCCTTTGGTTGCCAGTTATATAGCGTTTTTTCAAGGGGCCGGCCGCAAGTGGTTTGTGCGGTGGTTGGGGCGCTCTACGCGCTATGTACCCCTCATGCGCCCTATTCTGGAAAAAGCACAGCTGCCCAGGGACACCGTCTATTTGGCGATGATTGAAAGTGGGTTTTCTCCGCATGCCTATTCCTGGGCCCATGCGGCTGGCCCTTGGCAATTTATTCCTTCCACAGGGGCCTATTATGGCCTCAAGCAGGATTTTTGGGTGGATGAGCGGAGGGACCCTGTAAAGTCCACCCAGGCTGCTGCGCGCTATTTGGCAGAGCTCTATCGCAAACTCGGAAATTGGTATCTCGCCTGGGCAAGCTATAATGCAGGTGAAACCCGCGTGCGGCGCCTCATGGAGCGCCACCAGTCCATGGACTTTTGGGAGCTTTCTGAGCTTGGCAACCTGGCCAAAGAAACCCAACACTATGTGCCCAAACTCATTGCTGCCGCACTCATTGCCAAACACCCTGAGGCCTTTGGTTTTGAGCGTGAAGAAATTGCCTATCAACCCCCCTTGGAGTTTGATGAAGTCCTCCTGGATTCAGCCACGGACTTAAACCTCATCGCCAAACTGGTGGGCAGCTCTCTGGAAACCCTCCAGGAGTTTAACCCGGAGCTTCTGCACCTTTATACGCCACCGCCACCGCCCCAGCAGCCCTATGTCCTGCGCATCCCCAAGGGTACAAAAGAGCCCTTCACCGAGGCTTATGCTCAACTGTCTGACCAAGAGAAACGCAATGCCAAGCCTTATGCCATACGCAAAGGGGATACTTTGAAAAAGCTTGCCGCCCACGCCAAGCTGCACATGGACGTCCTCGCCCATTTTAACAACCTCAACCCACAGGCCACCCTCTATGTAGGCCAAGTGTTGTTCCTCCCCAATGTGGGCTTGCTCAATAACCCTCTTCAGGCTTCCGGCCCCGCACGGCTTCAGAAACGACCTGTCGTTTATCGCGTCGTCTCAGGGGACTCGCTGTGGTCTATCTCCCGAAAGTTTGGGGTGGACCTTCAAAAACTCCAAACGTGGAACCGAAGCTTGCTGCGCAAACACAAAACACTGCAACCCGGAGCCAACCTGACGCTGTGGCCAACCTCCCCCGCCAAAACCCACAAGCCCCAGCAGGTACATTCCTCTTCCTCAGCGAAAAATTCTGCAAACCTTCAGCAGAAAAAACCCCCGATGACGAAGTCCATGTGAAACCGGTCTAGCGGCTTTCTCCCAAGAGGAGGCGCAGGTTGTGGATGCGTGTGGCCAACTGGCTTCTGTCCATGTCAGCATAGGCCTTGGGCAGCAAGCTGCGCCGGGTGCACTCTTGCACGGCGACGAGGTTTTGCAGCTCCATTTCCAAAGGGTAGGAGGGGGGAATAAAGTCCTCCAACACCCCAAGCAAGTCAGCCTTGCTGACTTTGGAGCGGCCTTGTGTTGCCGCCCCAAATTGAGCACGTACCAGCAAGGCCTCAATGTCGGCACCGCTGAAGGTTTTGTCTGCGCAAAGCTGTGCAAAGTCCTTCACCTCTATGTCCAATTTCAGCTTCTTGCACATGGCCGCATAGAGGGCGTTTTTTTCCTCGGCCGTTTCAGGGTGGAAGAGGGCAAGGTGCTCTTCGGCGCGCCCCTGGCGCTTTAAGTCAATGGGCAACTTGTCGGGACGGCAGGTTAATAAAAACCAAATAATTTTTCCGCGGTATTGGGTGTCCCCCATAAACGAGGCCATGGAAGCAAAAACACGGCTGGAAGTCCCCGAGTCTCCCGAAGCATCCCTGTTGCCCAAAAAAGCGTCTGCTTCATCCACAACAACGGCTACGGGCCAGAGCGCTTTGAGCACCCCAAAAATACGCTCGAGGTTCCCCTCTGTTGCCCCTTGCCATTGGCTTCGGAAATTTAAAAATTTCACACAGGGAATGCCTACTTCTCCCGCAAAACACTGCACCATGTAGGTTTTGCCCGTGCCTACAGGGCCGGCCACCAAATAGCCCATGGGCAATACCTCTGTCATCCCCTTCTTCAACGCCTTCGCTGTGCCCAAAAGCATTTCCTTCGCCGCCTCATGCCCTGCCACCGCGCTCAGGCCAAAGGGAGGCTCTACAAATTCCAAAAGGCCTTGGCACTGTGCTGCAATGGCCTCCTTCTTCGCCTCCTTTAAGGCCACCAGGGAAATTTTCTGGGAGCGGTTTTCGCTGAGGCTAAACAAACGCTCCAAATGCAAACAGGACAAACCGGAAGTCAACTTTATACAAGCATCCAGGCCCACTTCGGCCAGGGAAGTCATTTTGCGCCCCGCCAATTTGTGCTGCAGAAAACGGCGCCGCTCCGCTTCATCAGGCAGGGACAATTCCACGGTGGTTACATAGGGGTTTTTCACCAGGCGCGCGGAAATGTCTGCCAGGCTTTCGCACACCAACACAATGGACAGATCCGCCGCCAAAAATTGCGGATCCGCCGCCCAGCGGAGCAAAGTCACCAGCAAAAAGCGGTCTTCGGAAGACAAGGAGGCTGCGTCGGAGGCGGGCACGAGGGTTTCGGCAAAGTCAATAACGAGGGCGGCGGATTTGCGCTCACCTATGCGCAGGCGCAAAAAATTTTCAAGCACCTGGAAGGCTTTGCCGGGCTCCTTGGGCAGCGCATGCGCAAACTGGGTGCCGTGTACAGCGTCATAAGCGGACATGGTTTTAGAAACATCCACCAGGGACTTTCCGTCCAGGGCGCGAATGCCTGAGGAGCGGTTATAGGAGAGGAGGTGGTCTCTCCCTGCAAACAACCCCTGGGCCAAAAATGTGCTTAAGGGGCCATAGCTGTGTTGGGCATTGGCTCCCTCTGCCTTAACCCCGAGGGGGTGCAAGTCCTTCACCGCCCCGTGCAACACAAAAGTGCATACGGTTCTGCTGAAATAGGCGTGGGCCAGTTTTTGGGCCCATGCGGGCAAGCCTTCCAATGACTTTTTCAACATCCAACTCCCTCCTCAAACCAGACCGCTTTCACTTTGACATGAGCTCTTCGTGAGACTTGCTTCGCCCACCTCGACCTCATGCCCAATTGAAACCGGTCTGGAGAATCAAATGAGCTCAAGGTGAACAGGCCCTACCCTAGGGTTGCTGCAATTTCTGCAGCGTCTGCTGAAGCCGTACATAGCCCTCTTCACCTTTGGGTATAAACACCTCTACAACGAGAGGCTCATAACCTTCGGCGGACATGGAAAGACGCAACTCACCCGCAGGTACAGGAAGAAGGCGTGGCCAGCTTTGAAAGGGGCCCCCGTCTTTGTCCAACACCTCCTTGTCGTTAATAAACAAGCGCACCTTGCCCCCGGATAACTCTTCAGGCATTTCCACCAAAATATTGCCCATGGGTGCTGGCCATGCCCATAGGAGCAGCAGCAACCCTGAAGCCAAGCAGAGGGAAGCCACCCCCGCCCAGAGGTATTTTTTTAACGCATATTTCTTCAACAGGGAGAGGCTTTGCTTCAGTGCCACCGCCAAAGCCCCAGGGGGGGTGTTGGTATGTGCCTTCACCCTGGCAACAGGCATGGGGGAAACAGGCATGGGGTTTAGCAGGGGAAGTGCCTGTGGAGGAAGTGCCTGTGGAAGCGCTTCCACGGGCCTAGGTGCCCCGGGGAAAGGTGCTGCCGGAGCAGGCGCCACCTGGTTCCCTTCACGCAGCGTCTCCTCCAACACCGGTGTCAACAGCGGTGTTGGAGGAGGCACAAGCTCAGCCACGGCAGGCGTCAACGGGAACGCGGGCCTTTCATCCGTCTCCTCGGGCGTCTCCAACAACTCTGTCAAGTGGGGGTTTGTTGCTATTTTTTCGCCTGTGTTTGCGCCTATATGGGCATCTGTGTTTTCGCCTGTGTTTGCGCCGATGTTGGCATCTGTGTTTGTGCCTGTGTTTTCACCGGTATTTTCACCTGTGTTTTCACCGGTATTTTCGCCTGTATTTTCGCCTGTATTTTCGCCCATGTTGGGGTCTGTAAGGCTGACGAGGATGGTGGAGTCGGCGGGAGGTTCCAGTTGGGCACGTTGTGCTTCCAGCTCTGCCAGCCTCTGTTCAGCCAGTTTGCCGTTGGAGCCTGTCCATGCGGGCATAGGCAGGGCCAAACATTCCTGGAGGTGTTTTTGCTCATCCGCATAAAGCTGGGCAAAGGAGGACTTCATATATTCGGCAAGGTTTTGTTTGCGGAATGTGCCCTCCAGGCCATAGAGGAAGTGCATTAACTCATCCCCTATTTCACTGGCATATTGGTATCGGTCTTCTACGTTTCTTGCCAGCGCCTTCAAGACAATTTTTTCCAATGTTGAAGGAATTTCCCCGTTAAGCGTTGTGGGCAATGTCACTTCGGCTTTGCGGACTTTCTCCAGCACTGAAAAATCGGTCTTCCCTGAAAACAAGCGCTTTCCCGTCAGCAACTCATAGAGGCAAATGCCAATTCCAAAAATATCCGAGCGCCTGTCTACGTTTTGTCCGAGAATTTGCTCAGGGCTCATATAGGAAAATTTTCCCTTGAGTGTGCCTGCTGCTGTTTCCGTTCTCCTGTTCACCGCTTTGGCAATGCCAAAGTCAATGAGTTTCACATCCCCATCAAAACTCACCAGTATGTTCTGCAAGGAGACGTCGCGGTGGACAATGCCCATTTCATTGCCTTGCGCGTCCATGCGGCGGTGTGCATAGTCCAAACCCGCGCAGCAGCAGGCCATAACATAGCAGGCAAAAGGAATGGGAGGGGGCGTCTCGCGCTGCGCGCACCAGTCAAACAGGGCGCGTAAATCTCTCCCATGCACATATTCCATGGCAATATAATAGGAGTTGGCATCCGCATCCTGCCCAAGCTCATAAATTTTACAAATATTGGGGTTGCTGAGTTGGACTGTAATTTTGGCCTCGTCAATAAACATGGAAATGAAGTCCGTGTCTTCGGCGACATGCGGCAAAATGCGCTTGATGGCCACCAAACGCTCAACACCACCTAAAAGCGTCTTCCCCAGCCATACGGCGGCCATGCCCCCACTCTTAATGTGGTTGAGAAGAACGTATTTCTGCCCAAAAGGAATGGGCTTTATGTTGTTGTATGAACTTGTCACAAATAACCTGGAGAGCCAGAAACATACTCTGCTCTGCCCCAAAACAACAATGCTTTAAAATACCCGCTTCCTCACCCTTGGGTTGAGGGCCTGCCCCTCCCCTAGCGACCTGCCAAAACCTCTGCCGGAGACATTTTCTGAAGACGCCTGCTGGGCCCCCAAACACCCAGCAAAGCAGCCAACATGGCCCCCAGAAGTGCCCCTATACACCCCAGGACAGGAAGCATAAAAAGGTTTTTGGGCAACAGTGGAATGTCCCCAAGCACTTGAAACAAAAAAACATTCAACAAATGCCCGCCACCTAAGGCTGCAGCAATGCCCAGGCCTCCGCCCACCAAAGCCAAAATAAGGGCTTGGACCATCACTGTCCATGCCAATTGTGCAGGTGTAGCTCCCACTGCACGAAAAATAGCAAATTCCGTTTCGCGCATGCGCAGAGAGTGGGACATGCCCTGCGCAATGTTCAGCGTCGCCAAAACACCAATGAGGATGGACAGCAAAGACAAGGCCCCTGTTGTGGCCCATATGGCAAGGCCCAGCTGCCTGGCCCTCTGGCGCTCTCCCTCATCCACTTTAAAGCCCATGTGCTCTAACTCTTGGATCAGCTTTGGCACATGGGCGCTGTCTGTCACCTCAACCACCACCGAGGAATAATGCTCCGCGTCCTTCCCCAGGGCACGGTTAATGCGTTTGGCGGACTCCAACGGAATGGAAATGCCTGCCAAAAAAGCCCTCGGTGAGAAACCGGCTATAAAAAATTCCTGGGCCAGTGCTTCTCCCGCGTTGCCCGCAAAAAAACTCTGGTTGAAAACAACATCAAAACCAAAACCCTTTAACATGTCCTCGTTGCTCAGCAAAGGCAGCCCATTTTTGGGGGCAAAATGTTGGTTATAAACCTCTATTAAATAGGAGCTGAGCACCACCGGCACGCCCTCTTTTTCCTCAAAAAATATGTCCTCATCAACAAATAACGCTGTTGAAACTTCTGGCGCAAACAATGCTGGCTCTATGCCTACCGCCATTATTTCCAGGCCCATGTGGATGCGCATGCCCAAAAGCGTGTCATTGATGCGCGTCGTCCCCGGTGCACGTACCTCCATTTTTCTATACAGGGTATGCACATGCTCCAAAGCCTGAAATGCTTCACAGGCCGCCTCATCCAACTTTTTGTATTCCTTTTCACCCAATGTCCATTGGGGCGCTTTCACCTCAAAACGCTTGGCATCCACAGGAAACAAATGCTGGATGAAGTGGGTCAGCCCCATGCCCACCCCCAGGAAAAACAACAGGGAGCCCACCGCCAAAGCCATGCCAAAAACCGAGGACAATGCCAAAGAGAAGTCCCTCTTCAGCGACAAGCGCAACAATTTTTGCAAAGCCCAAAGCCTCATTGCAAACGCCCTTGCTCCAAGTTGAGGTGGCGCTGGGCTGCTTTCAACAACAAAGGCTCATGCGTCGCCACCACCAGCGTCAGCCCTTCTGCATTCAGCCGCACAAGCAAGTCCACAATGCTTTGCGTGGTTTGTGCATCCAAGTTGCCTGTGGGCTCGTCGCACAGCATCAGGCGCGCACCCGCAAACAAGGCGCGCGCAATGGCCATGCGTTGCCTTTCGCCTCCTGAAAGCTGTGCAGGCGTGGACTTGGCCTTGTCGCCTAAGCCTACGGCTTGGAGCATTTGCAAAGCCCTGGGTATTATGTCTGGAGGGGGGGCTTTGGAAAACAATGCCGGCAAGGCAACGTTTTCTAATGCGGACCAGCCCTGAATGAGGTGGAAACTTTGGAATACGCTGGCCACTGTTGTGGCCCTATAGTGGGCCAGCTCCCTGGAAGAAAGCTTGGACAACACCTCCTCGCCTATGCGTACTTCTCCTTCATAACACAAATCCAAAGCCCCCAAAATGTTGAGCAGCGTCGTCTTCCCACTGCCGGATTTGCCGCTGAGCGCAACAAACTCCCCCGAAGCAACCTCTAAGCTGGGAATGGAAAGCGCATGCACCGCATGGGCATGCGCCTTCTCAAACACTTTGCTTAAGTTGCGGACTTCAATCACCGAGGGGCACTCTCGGTGATATGCTCCACAACCCACTGGGCATATTCTGCGTTGGCCTCCATGCCCACCAATATATATTCTGTTTGCTTCATCTCTTCTCCAAACAGCAACTCCCTGAACTCCCTATCCTGCGCAAAGGCATTGAGGTGGATGGCCATCGCCACAGGAAAACGCTGCATTTTTTGGAGCATCATCTTTTCCATGGCGCTGGGCACCTCGCCCTCATACACTTGCATGTCTTTTGCAATGCGCACTTTGTTTGGCCCCACAGCCTGAAACTGAAAGTTTTCCCTCCTCAGCTGCGCTTGCCACACCGGTGCAGCAGAAGAGGCTTTGTTGGCTTCAACTTTGTCTGCTGCAACTTTGTCTGTTTTAACTTTGTCTGCTTCAACTTTTTCTGCAGAAAGCAGCGAAGCCAACAGGCTCACCGCGTTTTCCGCACCTTCTGTGAGCAAAAAGTCCACGCTCCAGAGCACGTTCAGCTTAGCGTCTTCCTCATTTATTGGTTTTTTAAAGTCCTCGTCTCCCTCATCCATTGTTTTTTTAAAGTCCTCCTTGGCCTCTCCCTCATCCGTTGTTGTTTTGAGCCAGGCTCTCCCGAGGAAGGGGGACTCCAGGTCTCCTTTCATGGTTTCAACCTCCTCATTTCCTGTGAGTTGCAACCCGAATACGGAGGCGAAGGGGTTGAGCAGCTGAGTATACCAATCCCATCTCACGGAAGACCAAAAGCTCACTGTCGCCCCGCCCAGTCCTTGAGTCCATTGTTTCTCTACAAAGGGCAGCATCTGCATCGCCGGTATAACAGCTTCCTGGCCCTGACGAGAGAGGACATTCCCCACCATCTTCGCGCTGGGCTGCAGAGTAAGGCCGGCCCCTATCCATTCCACCGGGCTCGTCTCGTCTTGAATGTGGAACCACGTAGACACAACGCGTCCCGCGGGAAACCTGGAGGCCATTTTCAGCAAAACCTCTGTGTGCTTGGCCCAGCTTTTGTCTGCGGGCAGCTGAGTCCTCTTTTGCAAGGCCTCCAGCTCATCCCCTATCCAAAACAGCGCATAGCCCGGCTTTTGCTCCAAAACAACAAAAGTGCCGGCGTGGTGCCAGCCATATAAGCCTGCAGGCATATTGGGCTGTACCTCCCACTTGTCTTCGCCTATAAAATTTTTCTCAATGGCAGCCAACAGCGCATCCGGCTTCAACACCGGCAAAGCCAGCAATGCAACAAAGTCCTCCTTCTGGCCACTGAAACTCAGCGGGGCTTGTACATTTATCCCCATCTCCTGCCATGTTGCCAGGGAGAACCAATCCAAACCTGTGTGCTCCTTGCCCTCTTCCTGAAACCCCTCCAGGCCCTTTTTAAAGCGCTCCATAAAGGAGAGCTGCTTCACCTTTTCCAGGGAAGCTTTGAGCTCTTCCATAGAAGAAGCCACCATAAACCATTCTGCTTCTTCAGGTGTCCACGAGGCCAAAGTCTCCACGCTTTTTTCAGAAACGGAATGAGAGGGACACCGCTTTGCACAGCCCATGCTGAGTGCCAGTGTCAACATTCCTATGGCATATGCCATTGTTTTATTCATCGTCTTATACCTGCCTTTTGGGTGTTCCAATGCGTAAGCTCCTCTGAAAATTCCATAAACTGTTCCATTTCCCTAACGGTTTCTTCTGTGGCCACCGTTTGCTGCGTCAAAAGCTCCAGCTGGCGGTTGACGGACTCAGGGTCCCTTATGCTGACGGCTTGCTCGTTGGTGAGGCGAAGCAAGTCTTCAATGCTGGCCAGTTGGTGGCTCATCCACTCGCGGCTTTCTTCCGCATATAAAAAGCGGGAAAGCCGCTTCTCTAAAATTTCAGCCCTCCGTTTTTTAATGTCTGCCAAACGAGAGCCTCCTTCTGTTGAAATGTCCTTTGACACTTCCTTCAACTCTTCTTCAATGCTTTTTTTCTCTTCAGGCCTAAAACAATGCCGGTATAAGTTGAGGCCCACCACCAGGCGCAAAAAAGCCATCAGCAAAGCACTCAAATGCCTCGCGGAGCTCAGCTGCAGTTGTTTGCCCCCAGGCAAACGGGCATAACTCTCAAGCGTCTTGTCTTTTAAAACACGCAAGCACTCATAATGGCGGCGCTGAGAAACCGAAAGCTCCGCCAACAAACGCGCCTCTTCGCGAGCCAAAGGCGTAGCCTGTGGAGCATGGTGCGCGCGCGCCCACAAAGCCCCGAGGCTGATGCAAAGGGCGCTGCCGGCCATGGCGCCAAGGCCTGAAGCCAGAGGAATGGCCCATGCTCCCACAGGCAGGCCTGTCCACAGGACGGAGAGGCCCGAAAAAACCCCTGCTACCGGAATGGATAGCCATGAAAAGGTAGAAAACTTATTCACATTGTCTCACATAGGCAAGGGGGGCATAACTCACTGTAGCTTAGCTAGCCGTTTTAAAGGTGTTAATTCAAGACTTTCTTCTGTGCGGGGTGCCGGTGGCCGCTCATAAAGCTTGGTGGCCAGGGCCATGGTGCTTTGGTAAAGCTCCGCATAGCCCACGGCTGCGTGTCCTTGCAGTCCAAAAAAAGCGAGGTTTTCCTGCAGGGAGGCCAAGGGCTCTTCTTGCAACAATTGTTCAGGCTTAAGCAGCTCAGGGTATTTTTTCTTCAAGCCCGCCAGCATGGGTTTGCCATAGCGGCCCATGTTCTGCTCCATTTCAAAAACCCCACGGAGCACACGCAAAGCCACCTCAGGGTACCTGGCGGCAAAGGCTCCCCTGGCTACCAAGAGGGAGGCCACCAAATGGGGGACTTCCGCTGTAGAGTCCAAAAATTCTCCTTTGTTTTGAAGGGCCCAGGGAAGCAACTCCCCATATAAACCCACGGCCGCATCGGCTGTGCCCTTGTCCAAAAAAAGGGCCGCCTCCAATGCGGAGTCCAAAGGAAGCAGGGTTACCTCATTGAGGCTGAGCCCCGCGCGCGAAAGTGTCCACAGCAACAAGTGGTGGCCAGGGCCCCACATTTCCACGGCAATGCGTTTGTTTCGCAGTTGCGCAGGGTGGTGCAAGCCTTGTGTGCCTACCAATAAGTCCTGCCCCCGGCTCCAGCCCATAAGCATGAGTACGCGTGGGGCTGCAGCCTTCAAACGGGGGGCTGTCAGCACCAAAGTCGGCATGCTGAGCACGGCCATGTCTATGCCACCCTGCTCCCCCCCCTGGGCCAAGGCTTGGCTCAACTCCGTGCTGTTGGAAAAAACGCGAATGCGGACTTCCACGCCGAAAGACTGACTCCACAGCCCTTCTTCTTCTGCTGCCCACAACAAAGGCCCTGCAAAACCGCGCAGGGTTGTGCCTATATAGGTGGGGCGCAAAATGAAAACAGCCCTCTCATGTGCAGGAGCAGCAACGCCTGCCGGAAAGTCCGCGGCATAGAGAACGGGCCCTTGCGGCTGCGCGCGCTTGTGTAGCCCTAAAGAGGAGAGCAAGGCCAGGCTGAGGGCCAATACAAATAAAAAAGCCAAGGCAAGCCAATGCCCCCTGCTCAGCTTTTTGGGAGAAGCTTTGGCATTCAACTTTTCAAGTTAACCTTTTTGCCAAGGGTTTTTTCAGGTGCCGGTGAAACCTCCTCTGGAGGGGAAGCCTCCATTAGCCCCATTTCCAATTTCATTTGTTTGACCAAGTCCATGGCCTGCATTTTTTCAACCTCTTCTTCAAGGTTGACGGAAGGGGTGTCGATGGATTCCAAAGCCATGGCCATGCGCGCTTCATTTAAGGCCGCCTGCTCATTAACCTTGCGCACCATTTCGTCATGGGTCGCATCCACGCCTGTCACTTTGAAGGATTCCAGGGCATCTGCCACTTTCGCCTGCCACTGCGCGCGTTGCGCATCCCTTATGGCGGACATGGCTTCCTGCGTTTTGCGCTCTTTTTCGCGCATAAACGCCTTTTTCACCGTCAGGGCCTTCTCATAGGCCTCTGTGGCCAACACCAGCTGGGCTTCCACTTGGGCCAGGGCCGCTTTCTCCGTTTGCAGCCGCTGCGCATATTGGGCGGCCACCTCATCCTTGCCCAGCTGAATGGCTGCTTTTATTTTGGCCGTCAACTCGCGGATTTGGGCCGCGTGCTTGTCCCTCTCTTTCTGCAACAGGGACATGTTGGCGCGTACCATGGCCACTTGCTCATTCATCCTCGGCACCTGGTCGTTTAAGTCCCTGATGTTCTGCTCTAAAATAAGCTCCGGGTTTTCTATGTTGCTGACAGCAGCACCCAAAAAACTGCGCACCGCTCTGACAAGTCGCTTCCACATATGCATCTCCACTCCAGTGGCTTTGTTTTGGCTTATTTCCCCAAGGCATGCCACCTCTTTGTTTTTCTGCCCACCTGGGGAAAACCACGGTTGGCCCCCACTATAAACCTAAAGTTTTGCGGTTTCCTTCCTCTCTTTCACCTTTCGCCTGCAGGCAGGGGCTTTGCAGAGTACCAATATATTTGTTTTGTTGGGTTTTGAGAAAAACACCCCCTTCAAAGCCCTGTAGGGTTGTGGCGTGGGGGTTGGCTCAACCCTCATCCGCTCTATGCTTTGGGGGGGGCACCAAATACGTTTCGCTCATCCAAAAAAATACGGGTGGAGGTTTTTTGAAATACCACGGCCAACAGCACCGTAACAGCCAAAGTCAGGGCTGCGGGCCCATATTCCACGTTTCCAAAAACACAGGCTTTGGCCAAGAGGGCCAAGTTGACGAGAGGCATCCACGCCAAAGGCCAGGAAAGCTCCATGCCGGGAAAAACCACCACCAGGCTGGCCATGAGGGAGGCCAAAGCGGCCAGGGAGGTGGTGGTTTGGCTGGCTTTGAGTGTGCGCGCCACGCTTGCCAGGGCAATGCAAATGCTGCTGGCCAAAAAAGCGGCCGGCACAAAGCACACACACAAAAAGGCCAGCTGCCCCCATTGGAAATGTAGATGTTGTAGCTCCAGGCCCCACTCTTTTTCTGGCAACACCCAGGTGGCAACCAGGAAAAGCCCTATAAAAACAGCCAGGTTTAAAAAGGCTGAAAACAAGGCCGAGGCGCTGATAATGGCTTGCTTGGCGCGCAGCACTTGCTTGGGCTTGAGCGGTGCGGAGAGCAAAGTTTCGAGTGTCCCGCGCTCTTTTTCTCCTGTCACCAAATCCGTCGCCAAGTTGGCGGAGCTCATAAAGAGTGTGTTGACAATGCAAAAACCTATAAGCACCGCCAACATTTCCAGCCAGGGGCTTTGCTGGGTTACATCCACCTCTTCTATTACCATGGGTTTGGCAAAGGCCTTGGAGAGCTCCATCTTCTCAAAGCGTTTTTCCAGGCGCTCCTGGTTTAAGGCTTCCAGGGCTTTATGCAAGCGCTCTTTCACCTCTTTGGAGCGCTCTTGTTGTCTGGAATAATACAGGCGCAACTTCACAGAGTGTTGCATGTCGCTCTCTTCAAAATGCCCTTCGGCTTCGACGAAGGCCCAGAGCTTTTTCTGGGTTATGTGCTCCAGCGCCTCTTCGCGCGCCTTCACCTCCAGAGGCGTATGCTGAAGCTGCCCTTGGAGCACATCCACCATGGAGCGGTTTGCAACGCTGGCCGGCAACACCTCATGGGCCAGGCTCTGCTTGGCCCACCACGTGCCATAGAGGATGCCACCAAAGGCCAGCGGCATGGCCAACACCGGCATCACCAAGGTGAAAAAAACAGCTCGCTTGTCGCGCAAAAACTCACGCAACTCTTTTTTAAACAGCACCCACGTCGCGCCTCTCATAACTCCCCTTGGGCAAAATGCAGAAAAAGGTCGATCAGCCGAAGTTTGCCGCTTTGCTGTTTTAACGCTTCCAGGGTGCCCTGGGTCGCCATGCGGCCCTTGCGAAGGAATAAAACCCTGTCACACAAATATTCTATCTCTTCCATGCGGTGTGTGGAAAACACCACGGCCCTCCCGCGGGCTTTGGCTTTTTGCACCAGTTGGACAATGTCATGGGAGGCCATCGGATCCAAAGTGGCCGTGGGCTCATCCAAAACATAGAGGCTGGGGTCGGCAACCAGCGCGCGTGCGACGGAGACGCGCTGGCGCATGCCTGAAGAGAGTTGGCCGCAGCGCTTGTCCAAAAAAGCATGCAAATGCATTTCCTCAGCCAGGCTGTTAATGCGGTTGGAGAGGGCAAGGCCACTGAGGCCATAAAGCTCTCCAAAAATGTGCAAAATGTCTCTGGGGCTCAGCTTCTCATAGAGGCGTGTATTGCCCGTTAAAAACCCCACCTGACGGCGCGCCTTCAGCGAAGGCTCCAACACGTCCATGCCCTCTATAAGGGTTTGCCCGGCCGTTGGCCGCATCAGCCCGGAAAGCATACGCAACAAGGTTGTTTTGCCGGAGCCGTTGGCCCCCAATATGCCCAATACCTCACCCGCATATAAGCGGAAGCTGACGCCCTCCACGGCCACTTCTGCACCAAAATGCTTTGTCAGCCCCACAGCTTCCACAACAGCATGCTGGGGGTCGGCCGTTTTATTCAATATACCTCCCTGGCCTTATGGCGACCTCATGAGACACTGCCCCCTCCTCGCGTTGTTGTACATGGCCATGGGCATAGCCTTGTCAGCCCCATTTGGCACCCTGAAGTTGTGAAAGTTTCCACCCGGCCCTCTAAACCCCAAAAACCAAGCCTTAAAGCCCTCCAGGCGGTTTTGGGGGTTGCGTTTTTCGGTTGCGTTTTCCGCAGACAGAAAAGCCGGGAAGGCGGCAAAACCCCCTCCTCTTTTCTGTGTGTCGGTTTGATTGGTCTATATACGCGACTGTTGGTTTTTATTGTGAGAAGGGGTGAAACATTTTTGGAGAAAGAGCGACATTGTTTAAGTTAGGCTTGTTGAAGTGAGCGGGCATATGGCCAAAGCCTGAAGGGGCTTTAGAGGGGTTATAGGACGTTGAGGCAACCATGGATGCACTTTTGAGAAGAAGAGACATATTTTCCCTGAGGCGGTTTCATTTTTCATTCCCTCCGCGTTTTCTGGCGTTGGTTTTGCTCTCTGGGTGCTTTGTGGCCTGGGATGAAACCATTTATGCCGACGAGGCGGTGAGTGTCAGCACCTTTGCTGGGGGCACGCGAGGCCACGCGGATGAGCTTGGAGCGGCTGCGCGGTTTTATTATCCTGAGGGGCTGGCCATGGACGCGGCGGGCAACCTCTATGTGGCCGACAATGGGAATGAGCGCATTCGAAAAATTTCACCTGAAGGAGAAGTCAGCACCCTGGCCGGCACAGGTGCCTCAGGCCTGGTCAGCGGACCTGGAAATGTTGCACAGTTTAGCTCTCCCAAGGGGCTGGCCTTGGATGCGGCGGGCAACCTCTATGTGGCCGACAGCAACAACCACCGTATACGCAAAATTTCACCGGAGGGAGCTGTCAGCAATTTTGCCGGGGGTGGCATAACCGGCCCCTTAGGCGGAGGTTTTGTCAACGGCCAGGGGGCTGAGGCGCGGTTTTATTACCCTGAGGGGCTGGCCATAGATGCGGCGGGCAACCTCTATGTGGCCGACACGGACAACCACCGTATACGCAAAATTTCGCCACAGGGAGTGGTCAGCACCTTCGCCGGTGGGGGTTTAAGTGGCTCCATAGGGGGAGGCTTTGCCAACGGCCAGGGGACGGAGGCACGCTTCCGTTATCCGCAGGGCCTCGCCATAGACGCGGAGGGAAACCTCTATGTGGCCGACAGCGGCAACCACCGCATACGCAAAATTTCACCTGAAGGCGAAGTGGCCAGCTTTGCCGGAAATGGCATGCCCGGCTATGCCGATGGCCCCGGACACACTGCACATTTCCATTCTCCCCGGGGCCTTGTCCTGGACACAGCAGGAAACCTCTATGTGGCCGACAGCTGGCACAACCGCATCCGCAAAATTTCACCCGGCAGAGAAGTCAGCACCCTTGCCGGGGAGCGCATTTCCGGCGGCTATGCCAATGGCCCCGGACATAGGGCGCTCTTTAGCTCCCCCCGCGGCATGGCCATCAACGCAGAAGGCAACCTCTATGTGGCCGACAGCAACAACCACCGTATACGCAAAATTGTTTTTGAAAAATAGGCTTTGCCCAAAATAGGCTTTGCCAAAACAAACTGCCCAAACAAACAGAAACCCTCTTTGCGCCTTCACCTTTGGAAAAGCTGCGCTCCTGCTTCTCTGAAAAGGCAAACATGCCAAGGCAACAGACCAGAGGGTGTTGTCTCTGGCTTTTAACCACGCAAAAACAATGATGATTTTGGGGTGCAGCTGTGTTGAAAAAATCCAATAAAATTCAATATATATCTGTTTTCGAGGGGGCCGGACCTCTTGGAAACTCAGCACAAACCCATGCTATGTTAAACTTTATGACAAGAAAGACTCCCATGTGTTTTGAAAAAACAAAACGCTCTATTCTCCCCTTTTCCTTTTTTCTGTTGGCGTTGGCACTGAGCACCGTGGGTTATGGTTGCAAGAAAGACAATGGGCAGATGCAAAGCCTCTCATTGAAGGGTGTGGTGCGCGACAGCAGCGGCATGCCGCTGAGTGGTGTGCAGGTGACAACGGGCTCGCTGAATGTAACAACGGCTGCTAACGGGAGTTTTGAGTTTAGCCAGGCCAGGGTTGTTAACGAGCGTGCGGTGGTTTTGTTTGAAAAAGAGGGCTATTTCAAACTGACGCGCTCCAACTTTAAAGCCAATGAAATATATATGGAGGCCATGTTGCATGCAAAAGGCAACTCCCACACCAGCTTACAAACCACATTCCACACCTCGGAGGCGAAGGACTTGCTTGTCCCCGCCGGCATGAAGGTGGCCTTGTCTGCCTCGTCTATCATGCGCGCCGACGGCTCAGCCTATAACGGCGAGGTGAAAGTGGACATGCTGTATTTGGACCCCAACCATGGGTATTTCGCCGATATCATGCCGGGTGGCGATTTGGCTGCCCTAAGCGCTGATGAGAGCGAGGTGCAGCTCATCTCCTATGGGATGACGGATGTACAGTTTGCGGACAATGCGGGCAACCCCCTGCAATTGAAAAACAACTCCCCTGCGGAGATGACTTTCCCCATTCCCCAAGGCATGGAAGACAATCCACCACCCCGCATTCCGCTCTGGTCCTTCGATGAGGAGCAGGGCATTTGGCTGGAGGATGGAGAGGCCACGCTGCAAGGCGAGGTTTATGTGGGCCCGGCAAGGCATTTTTCCTGGAAAAATTTAGACCTTCCAGCAGGACGCGTCACCATAAAAGGCAAAGTGAGCGACTGCGCAAACAACCCCGTGCCTTTTTTAAAAGTGAGGGCATGGCAAAACGCCGCTTCAACGGGCAACAACGGGGATTATGTTATTTTTGTCCCAGCATATACGGACATAACCGTCAAAGCCGATGTGCAGGGCGGAACTTCCAGAGAGGTGCCCGGACAAGCACCAGGTGCTGTTGTGGAAGGACAAGACTTGAGCGTGCCCTGCGGCATAGGCAGCGGCGGCGGCATTCTCGGAACACTCAGCGACACCGACAAAGGCTCTGTCAAACAGCTGACTTCCACAGGGGTACTTCAAGTTATTAGTTTTGATAACAACAGGCAACGCCTTCGCTTTGATAGCTTTCCCGAAATAGAAGGGCAAGGGGGACCCAACCACCAAATAACGCTTGCGGACCATTCCCGGGACGTTTGCTCCATATATGACTATAGCAAGGGTGAATGGGGCGAAGAGCTCTCTTTTGAAGCGTTGAAAGAGATGGAGTCAGAAATATTTGGAGGTTCAAGCCCTGCAGAGGTTTTGAGAATTCAGTTGGAAGAGATGAAAAGACAGCTGGCAGAGGGGAATGTACCCGAAGAGATGAGAGCTTCTTATGAAACTGTTATAGCTCAACTGGAAGCTTCCCTAGAAAATCTGGATGCTTCGTTGGGGGACAATTGGTCACCCTCTCAAATTCTTCAGGGTTTTTGGTTGAATGCGGATACTTATAAAGTCAACGAAGCGAAGTTGCTCTCCGAAGGTTTCAAAAAGCTCCCTGATGTGGTTATTAATGGTTATTTGTGCAAAATGTATTCCGGGACCGTGAGGGGCTGCGAGCATACCTATGCTTCCTGGAACGGATTGATGATGTTGTTTGAGGACTCCTGCAAGGACGGAAAACTGGTGGGGCAGGCGGCGACGCTCGAGGTTCCACCCCGTGCATTTGAGCAGACCACCTTGCGCGTAGACTGGTTGGCAGATGAAGCATAGCCCATCTGCGGGCGGCCTCAGGGCCGCCTTTGCAGCTTGGAGCGCTTTTATGTTGACTTAAGTTGGGTGCAATTTTGGTTTCCCCCCTCCGGGGGGGGGGAAAACAAAACAAAAAGCGAAAAACCCCTTCGCCAAAGGCGGGACGGAGCGAAGCGGAGTCAGGCGAGCTTTAGCGAGCCTCCATTCCCCCCCCCGAAGGGGGTGAATATGCTAGGGCCTTGCCCATGCATTCCTCGTTTGGCTCATCGGCTTTTTTTATACTCGCCCTTTTCCCATTTTTGGGAGTGGGCACCTATTTCCTCTGCTCTCGCTGGCGAAGGCCCCTCAGCACCAAGCTGATAATAATAGCAACAGTGTGGCTTTTGTGGCTGACGGTGCTCAGCTCTGCGGGTTGGCACTCACTGAGCCATACCTGGCTGCGCCCCGTTATGGGCGCCATGAGCCGTATGGGCTATGTGGGGCTGAGCCTGTTGTTTTATTTCAGCTGCGCCATGCTGCTTTCGGGCCTGGTGCTGTGGCTGTTGCGTTTGTTTTGGGAGCCCAGTTTGCTTTTGCGGCAAAGGGTGAGGGCGCTTTGTGCGGCAGGCGCTGTGGGCATATGCGGCTATGGCTTTTGGGTGGCGGCAAAGGGCCCTCAGCTGGTGGAGCATGAGGTGGAGTTGAGCAAGCTTTCGCCGGCCTTTGACAACTTTCGCGTGGCTGTTGTTTCGGACATACACCTGGGGCCGATGGCAGGGCGCGCCTTCAGCGAGCAACTCGTGGAAAAACTCAATGCATTGGAGGCCGATGTTATAGCCATTATAGGCGACCTGGTCGACGGCAGCGTAGAAAGCTTGGCCGCGGATGTAGCACCCTTCAAAAAACTACGTGCCCGGCACGGCGTGTTGTTTGTAACGGGCAACCACGAGTATTTTACGGGGGCAGCAGAAGCTTGGGTAGAGCACTTGAAGGGGTTGGGCTTTTGGGTGCTGGGCAATGAGCGCGTTGAAATAGAGCACCCCACAGCCGATGCGGATGGCGCCGCCCCGCGCCTCGCCTTCGCCGGCGTGCATGACTTGTATGCGGGCCGCACCCCCCATACAGCGCACCGCACGGACTTGCGCGCCGCACTGGCCGGCTGGGATATAGGGGTTCCGCTGGTGTTGCTTGCGCACCAGCCGAACCTCTGGAAAGCGGCCCAAGCCGCCGGCGTCGACTTGATGCTTTCAGGGCATACGCATGGCGGGCAGATGTGGCCTATAAACCACCTCCTCGCCTGGAGCACCCCTGTGGTACAAGGCTGGTACCGTGAAGAAAACTCCCCCTCTCAACTTTATGTGAGCACCGGCGCCGGCCAGTGGGGGCCCCCCCTCCGCATTGGCGCCCCACCGGAAATGGCCTTGCTGCGCTTGCGTGCCCCCGCGCCTTAGGCCGCTTTGCGAAAGCTACACCCTTGGGGCGGGGGCCTCTCCAAGGGGCGTTGTGGCTTTTTGGCCCTCCGCTTTCAGCTGCAGCCGCTGGTGCTGCCGCAGTTAAGGCATTTATAGCAAGCGCCGTTGCGTACCGTAATGGCGCCGCAAACGTGGCATGGGGGGGAGTCCGCCTGGTTGACGAAGGCAATGGGGGCGTTTGGCGCAGGCTCCGGGCGGGCCAAAGCTGAGGAAGGCGAGGTGGTGGCCGAAGGCAATAAAACCTCTTCTGTTTGAGGCTCCGGCTTTAAAAACTTTAAGGCCAGCCAGCGGAAAATATAGTCCGCAATGGATTTGGCCAAAGGCAACTCGGGGTTGCCCGTAAACCCCGAAGGCTCAAAACGCGTATGGCTAAACTTGTCCACCAAAACCTGCAAGGGGACGCCATATTGCAAGGTGAGGGAAATGGCCGTTGCAAAAGAGTCCACAAGCCCTGAAACCGTGCTGCCCTCTTTGGCCATGGTAATAAACAACTCGCCGGGGTTGCCATCCTCATACATGCCCACCGTCAAATAGCCCTCATGGCCGCCCACAGAAAACTTATGCGTAATGGCCTTGCGCTCCGTGGGCAAACGCTTGCGCGCCAGGCGCTCCTCTTTCGCGGTGGTGGCGGCGGGTGCGGCAGGCGCGGTTTGTGTTGTGCTGACAGGCTGGGTTTGCTTGCATCCGTCGCGATAGATGGCGACGGCCTTCAGCCCCAGGCGCCAGGCCTCCATATAGGTGGCTTCAATTTCCTCCACCGTGGTCTCATGGGGCATGTTGACGGTTTTGGAAATGGCGCCCGAGAGGAAGGGTTGGCAGGCCGCCATCATTTTGAGGTGCCCCATGGGTGCAATACAGCGGTTGCCTTTGCGGGGCTTAAAAGCGCAGTCGAAGACGGGCAGGTGTTTGGCTTCCAAAAAAGGCGCCCCCTCAATGCTGTCGTTTTTGTCCACATAAGCCAAAATGGCCTTCACCTCTTCCATGCGGTAACCCAGCTTCTCCAAAGCCATGGGTACAGTTTGGTTCACCAGCTTCAGCATGCCGCCGCCCACCAGCTTTTTATATTTAACAAGCGCCATGTCCGGCTCAATGCCGGTGGTATCACAATCCATCATAAAGCCGATGGTACCGGTGGGGGCAAGCACGGTGGTTTGCGCATTGCGAAAGCCATGGGCCTCCCCCAGTGCAAGGGCCTCCTCCCAGCACGTTTTTTGTTTTTCCCAGAGGGCAGCGTCCACCTTGTCCGCGGGGAGTTTTTGGGAGGCCTGGGCATGTTTGCGCAAAACGCCGAGCATGGCCTCTTTGTTTTTGGCATATTCCGCGAAAGGTCCAAAGCGCTCGGCCATTTTGGCGGACTGTACATAGGCGCGTCCACCCATGAGGGAGCAGAGGGCACCGGCGAAGGCGCGTCCTTCTTCAGAGTCATAAGGGAGGCCGCTGGCCAGGAGGAGGGCGCCCAAGTTGGCAAAACCCAGGCCCAAGGGGCGGAAGGCGAGGGAGTTTTCGGCAATTTTAGGTGTGGGGTATGTGGAGGCGCCCACCACAATTTCCATGGCCAAAAGCGTAATGTCCACCGCCTGGCAGAAGGCCTCAACGTCAAAAGCCCCGGCAATGGTTCTAAAAGTCATCAGGTTGAGGGAGGCCAGGTTGCAGGCAGAGTCATCGAGGAACATATACTCGCTGCAGGGGTTGGAGGCATTAATGCGCCCGGAGTTGGGGCAGGTATGCCAAGCGTTGACGGTGGTGTCAAACTGCATGCCCGGGTCGCCGCAAAGCCAGGTGGCCTTGGCAATCTCATGGAAGAGGGTGCGTGCCGGGTATGTTTGCATGGGCTTTGGGTTGCGCACAGAGAGTGTGGTCCACGCTTTGTCCTTATCCACCGCGTGCATAAAGCTATCGCTAACGCGCACGGAGTTGTTGGAGTTTTGGAAGAAAATGGAGTTATAGGCCTCGCCGTTGAAGGAGCCGTCATAGCCGGCCTGAATGAGGGCTGTGGCTTTTTTCTCTTCCAGGGCTTTGCATTGGATGAATTCCAAAATATCCGGGTGCTCTGCGTTCAAAATGACCATTTTGGCGGCGCGGCGTGTTTTGCCGCCGGACTTAATGACGCCGGCGAAGGCGTCAAAGCCCTTCATAAAGCTGACGGGGCCCGAGGCGGTGCCGCCGCCGGCCAAAAGCTCCTTGGAGGAGCGCAGGGTGGACAAGTTGCTGCCTGTGCCCGAGCCATGTTTAAACAGCATGCCTTCTGTTTTGGCCAAAGAGAGGATGGAGGACATGGAGTCCTCAACGGAGTTGATGAAGCAGGCGGAGCATTGGGCTTTTTCTTCGACGCCCACGTTAAACCAGACAGGGGAGTTGAAGGCCATTTTTTGGCGCAGCACCAGGTGTTTGAGCTCCGCCTCAAAAGCCTCTTTGTCCTCGGGAGTAGCAAAATAGCCACCCACCTCTCCCCATTGGGCCAGCTGCCCCACGACGCGGGCCACCATGTGCCGCACGGAGGACTCGCGTTTGGGGGAGCCGAGTGAGCCGCGGAAATATTTGGAGGCGACGACGTTGGCGGCCAGGGGGGACCAGGACTTGGGTATTTCGAGGTTTTTTTGCTCGAAGACGGGTTTTCCGTCTTCGCCATGAATAACAGCCGTATGCAACTCCCAGGCAATTTCATCCGCAGGGTCTACACCCGGCGTCGTAAACAGACGCCGAATGTGCATGCCTTTCATGGGAATGAGGGGAGTTTGAGCGGGCATTGGTGATGAGACATCCTTATTCATGGAAAGAAAACTCCTAGGGTATGTTTGGGGTTTAGGCGGTATATTTGGGGTTTAAGCAGAGAGAAGGTGAAGGCAAAAGCAGGAAGGCAAAAGCAGGGTTTGGGGTTGGGGTCAGAAGCAGGGTTTGGCTATGGTTTTGCACGCCCTCACACATGTAGGCAAGCACTATATATAGTAGCTTTATTTTTGAATGCTACTATATTTGGCATTTTTGTTTAAACACTTGAAACTGTGGAGAAACACAAAACCCCCTGAGAAGTGGCTCTAAGGGGGTTTAGAAGAAAAAGCCGTTTTAAGGCCGGTAGGCTGTAACAAACGGTATGTATAGTTTTTAAGGTATGGTTTTTAATTGCGGCGGCCGAAAATGCGGAGGATGGCCAAGAAGAGGTTGATGAAGTCCAAATAAAGCTTGAGGGCGCCATAGATGGCCAGGGCTGTCATGCTGCGGTGGGGGCTGTTGGCATGAATTTCTCGAAGTTTTTGTGTGTCATAAGCCGTAAGCCCTGCGAAGACGACAACCATGGCGCAGCTGATGACAAAGCCCATGGGGCTGCTTTTCATAAATACATTGACGATGCCGGCCACAATAATGCCGATGAGGCCGATGAAAAGGAAGGAGCGCCAGGCAGACAAGTCGCGCTTGGTGAAGGTGCCATATATAGACAGCGCCAAGAAGGCCGTGGCCGTAATAGCGAAGGCGCTGAAAATGCTGCCCAACTCATAGACGAGGAAGAGGGTGCTGAAACTGAGCCCTATGGACGCCGAATACACGAGAAACAGCACCGCAGCGACAGGCCCTGACAATTTGTGGGCCATAAAAGAGAGGGCAATGACGAGGACAATGGGTGCGAGGGCGACCAGCATGATGTTTCTTAAGACAAAGGCGAGCAGCACCTCATTTTGCACCGTAAACCACGCCACCAGGGCCGTTGTCCCCAGGCCAAAAGTCATCCAGCGATAGACTTTGGCCATAAAGGTGTTGGCAGCTTCATGGTTGAGAACGGCTTCGGCACCAAAGGGAGAAACTTCATTAGGGACAGACATTGACAAACTCCTGGAGTGTTTTTCAAAGAGAAAGGCATACTATAAAACAAGTTTTTGAAGAGCCAAGGCTTAAGGCCCACTTTTTTTGGGTTGCCACTCCATGGAGCCAGGGGCCAGGCTTTTTAAAGCCCATGCGGGGGCAAAGCCCTTTCTTCAAAAGGGCAGGCCCCTTTTTCCAGTTGCAAGTGTTTGGCCACCTCTTCGCGCAGCAAGGGGACGAGGCCGCCGCCGCCCTGAATGTTGACAACGCGGGAGTTGGAGCCTCGGCATACGCCGCCCCAGTGGGGGAGGGGCTGAATGCCAACGGAAGTATAGAGGGAAAAGTCCACATAGAGGGGGCAGCTAAAAACCTCCGCAGGGGTGCACAGCCAATGCATTTGCGGGCTGTTTTCTATGGCTTGTTGCACAACATAGCCCCCGTCTTCCTGGCTTTCAAAGGCGTGTTGGCAGAGCTCTTCCCAGGAGAGGGGCTTGCCAAAAAGCTGCTGGCAGCGCTCCGCAAAGTCCTTCTCAAAACGGTCCGCGCCTATAAACACGGCTTTTCCGCCATAGCTGCCGTTTTTTTTCAGCACATAGCGCTCAGGGTTTTGTTGTACCGGCTCCACGAGGGTTTTTTCGTCAAAGAGGCGCGTCCAGGGGACTTGTAGAGCAATGGCCTCACGCTCTTCGGGGCTCAGTTGGGCCAAGAGGGCCAGGGCCTCATTGTCCACGGACTCTGAAAGCAGGGCGAAAGTAGCTTTAAGCTCCACAGGAGCGACCGGGGGGTTAAGGACGACAGAGCAGAGGGGGCTTTCCCCATTGGCTTTCCCCAGGAGGTATTGGAGCAGGGCATGGCCTTCGCGTTTTTCCTCAAGGCGGTGTACAAAGAGGTGGCGATACACCAAGTCATAAAATTTGCCCTTGGCCCAAAACCCCTCCTTGGCTTCCAGTTGTTCCGGGTGCAGCAAATCCGTTTCCAGGCCAAAGCTTGAGAAAGCGCGCTGCAAATGCAGCAACTCCGTGAGTTGAGCGTCATTCCTCCGGCACAAAATGCCCATGCGTTGGGGTTGTTGTTGAGGGCGGTAGCAGGCATAGGCCGCCAGCAACCCCTCCCACAGCGCCCTGGCGTTGGAGCCATTCTCCTCTTGGAGTTTGGCGAGGGTGTCGGGGTGCAAATGCAGGCGCTGGGCATGGGCGGCAATGGTTTGGGCAGCGGCAATATCTGAATAGGCCTGCATGGCGGGAATGGTGGCATTCAACTCCAGAGCCCAAAGCCGTGTGGCCGAAGGCCAGCAGTCCACGCGCGTGGTGGCCAGCACAGGCATGGGGCGGGGGCGCATGAGGCTTCTTTCTAGAGGAGAAAGCGCCTTCCAAATGCGCTCCAAAGGAGAGCTGTTTTGCAAGGCATAGGCCATTTTCAGCCCTGCACTCATGAGGTGGTGTGAAAGCTTGAGGCATTTTTGCAGTGTGACCTCAGAAACCACCATGGGGCTCATCGACAGCGCTATGGGACGTTGAGCTCCACTCTCCGCCTCCATAACCACCAGGCCCGCCTCCGCAGCGCTTTGAGCCAATTTCATTCCCCAGGCCTTGGAAGGCCAGGGTGCGGCATTTTTCTCGGAATGAGCCATTCAACCCTCGGCGTTGATATTGTCCGTTGATATTGTCCGTATTGATATTGTCCGTATTGTCCGTTGTGAGATGGATGTGTTGATATATAAAAGTTTATATATAAAAAACCCAGAGAGAGAAGGGGGCCCCCCTTTAAAGAGAAGAAAAACCTGGAAGGCTTGCCTAGACGAAAGCCCAGGCGCTAAGGAGGGGGCATGGAAATGGAAATTTCTGTAGAGTTGCATTTTTCTTCCGCTCACCACCTTCCTTTGCATGAGGGGGCATGCAGGCGCCTGCATGGGCACAACTACCGTTTGAGGGTAACGCTGGGGGGCATGCCCGAGGGTGGCAGCGGAATGCTGATGGATTTTGAGACTTTGAAAAAAAAAGTATGGGACACATGCTTGGTGGAGGTAGACCACCGCAACTTAAACGACATTTTCGAAAACCCTACGGCAGAAAACATGCTGTTGTGGCTGTGGAAGCGTTTGGAGCCTGAGTTCAAAAACTTAAAGGAATTGGTTTTATGGGAGACTCCCGAATATTTGGTGACGTTGCGCAAAAGCTGAAGCCCAACCCACAGGCCATGGAGAAGGCCATAGGGGATTTTTTGGAGGCAGCGGGTTTTAGCCTTGAGCACCCACAGTTGCGGCATACACCCCAGCGGGTAGTCAAGGTGTGGCTGGAGCGTTTTTTGGACGGCTATGCTTGCTTGCCAAAGCAATTTTTAGAGGAGCGCTTTCCTTCACCGGCCGAGGAGGGGCAAATGGTATTGCTGCACCACATCCGCTTCCATTCCATGTGCCCTCACCACCTCCTGCCCTATGAGGGCTATGCGCATATGGCCTATGTGCCTTCTCAAAGCATTGTGGGTTTTGGCCGCCTGGCCGCACTGCTCCAGGGCTTTGCCCACCGCCTCAGCTTGCAAGAAGACATTGCCAGCAACGTCGCCCACACCCTCTATACAGAGCTCCATGCCCAAGGCGCCGCCTGCATTCTCCAAGCCAGGCAGTGCTGTTTGCGCCTGCGCAGAGCACACTGCGTGGACGCCTGGACGCAGGCCGAAGCCTATGAAGGAAAATTTAAAACCGAAAGCGCCCTGCAACAAGCCTTGTGGCTGCGCATTCAATCCTCCACGCCAAACCCATAAGACAAAGTGTTTTGAAATATAAGCTCTTTCAGACCGGTTTCAGGTTAAAGTTATTCGATTATCCAGACCGGTTTCAATTTGGCATGAGGTCGAGGCGGGCGAGGATTTCGCGAGGGGAGTGCACTTAAGTGCATGACCTGAGCGAAACCGGAGCCCAACGAAGAGATCATGCCAAAGTGGAAGCGGTCTAGCTATTGTTTTCACCGTTTTCATGGGGTTGCTGGGGGGTATGGGTCATTATTTACTTCGAAGCCTCAGAAGGGTTATATTTGACCCTATGGATGTTTCTGTCTTTGGTGGATTTTTCCGTCAAAAAAGAATTGTCCCATAAAAATCAACAACTTATACCCCTAAAAATTCTGGCTTGTCTCTTGCTAGACAAAGAGATGTGGCGTTTACATTTTCATATTGAACAACCTTTAGCAGGAGGGGTTTTATGTTTAGGTCCGAAACTGCAGGAGAGAGAGGGTTTTTTGAGGATACAGAGGAATTTGAGGTGGGTTTGTTTGTGGGAGAGAAGGAGGCAAAGCCTGCGAAGAAAGTAACGCGCGGCAAGGGCGAGACGGAGGGTTTGTCTTTCTATTTAAAAGGTTTGGGTGGCCACAAGCAATTGGCTCGCGAAGAGGAATATGAGTTGACGCACAGGGCGCGCCGAGGGGATGTTTCTGCGCGGCATGCATTGGCGGCAAGCAACCTTCCTTTTGTGGTGGCCATTGCCAAGCGTTTTTCCAACCGTGGAGCGAGGTTGGACGACCTGGTGCAGGAGGGCAACGTGGGTTTAATGAAAGCCATTGAGCATTTTGACCCGCAGAAGAATGTTCGCTTTGCGACTTATGCGGTGTGGTGGATACGGGCTTATATTACACGCTATTTGAAGGACAACCGCAGCCAAGTCCGCGGTGGAGAAGCGGAGCGTGCCTCTATGGTGGATTTTTCATTAGACAACACCGTGGAAGAAGACTCAGAAACCACTTATTTGGATAGGCTTGAAGACACCAGCCCTACACCCGACAGCTGTTTTTTGCGCATGGAACAAAACCACGAGGTGGTACAAGCCCTGGGACGCGTGCGCAAACGCCTGGGGGATTTGGGGTGGGATATACTCAAAGAGCGCCTGACGCAGGACAAACCGAGGACTTTAGAAGAGTTAGGCCAACGCTGGGGTGTTTCCCGGGAGCGTGTGCGCCAAGTGGAGCTTAAAACCAAGAGTTTTCTGGCGCGCTATTTAAGCTCCATCTACAAAGACGATGAGCTGGACGCCCAAAAGGCAACCGCTTAAAAACTCACATCAAAAGCTCAGCCCTCTTTAACCCCCCCCAAAGCTCCAGGCTCCTGCTTTATAGAGCTGGCCTACCCAGGGAATGAAAGCTTTTTATAGGCCCTCCCTTTATTTTGAAAGCTGTGTTAACCTGGGCTCCACCTTGGGTGGGGTTTTGGAGCCTGGGTTTTTCAAGCATACGTGGCCATGCTCCAGAGGAGCGGACTTAGCGAAGTTTCAGGCCTGCAAGCTTTTGCTTGTAGGGCTTGTTCTTTTGTGTTTTTGGAGCCTTAGGCGAAGAGAAAACGGTTGAGAACAGGGGTGGGACGCGTTGTTAGCAAAGCAAGCACATTATGTTGCTGGAGATGGCCATGACATTCAGAGGGAGGGCGTTTGTTATAGGGTTTTTGGGTTTATGGGCTTTGTCTTGTGCTCAGGGGCGTTTGAGGGGCGAGGTTTTTGAGAAGGGGAATTTACGTTACCATGTAGCGAGTGTGGATGTTGCGCATTGGAAGCGCATAGAGGTTTCAGGGAACGACCTGGCCTTTATGAGCTTAGAGGGAGGGTTTTTGCTCGCCCTCAATTCAAGCTGCAAGGAATATGGAGATCCACCCTTGGAAGTGTTGGTGCAACACTTGTTGATGGGGTTTACGGAGAGGGAGAAGCTGAAGAGTGAGAGGCGGATGTTGGATGGCCGAGAGGGGTTGCATGCACGCTATATAGCCAAAATGGATGGGGTAGCCCGCGAGTTGGACTTATTTGTCCTCAAAAAAGACGGTTGTGTTTTTGATCTATCCTACATTGCTCCGCTGGGGAAGGGGGAGCTTTGGCGTGGCACCTTTGAGCGTATGCTTTCTGAATTCCAGGTGAGGTTTAGATGAGGCCCAGGCCTGGTGGGGGAGGGTTGTCTCGGGGAAAATTTCGCATGGTGCAGGTGACGCGTGAGTTGGGCGGCATGGTGTTGTTGGGAGCGCGTGCTTTAAGGCGAGCGTTTCAGCGTCCATTGGCTTTGGGGGATGTGGCCTACCAAGTGGAGATGTTAGGCATAAAATCCATGTCCATTGCGCTTTTGACGGCCATTTTCGCGGGGCTGGTTATTACGTTGCAGTTTGCATTTTTTATGGCGCGTTTTGGCGTACAACACTCCGTGGGGAGGGTGGTGGTGTTGACTTTGTTTAGAGAGTTAGGCCCCGTGCTAACGGCTTTAACCGTAGGCTCTCGCATTGGCTCTGGCATAACGGCTGAATTGGGCTCCATGAAAGTGACGGAGCAATTGGATGCCATTCGTGCTTTGGGGGCAGATCCGATAAAAAAACTGGTAACGCCGCGGGTTTTAGCTTGTTTGTTGATTTTTCCCGCGTTGACTGCGCTTGCGGATGTGGTGGGGCTCATTGCAGGCTCCTGGGTGGTTTATGCGGAATATAACCTCCCTTTCAAAGAGTTTTATCGCACCGCCATAGAGACGGCGACGCTGTTGGATTTTACGTCTGGCATTGGCAAGAGTGTTGTTTTCGGTGGCATTATTGGGGTGGTGGGTTGCTACAAGGGTTTTAGCGTCCAAGGGGGCACCGAAGGGGTTGGGAAAGCGACGACAGAAACGGTGGCCATCACCTCTGTGGTTGTTTGTCTATCCGACTTTTTCTTAACCAAGTTGTTTTTGTCGCTATGAAACAGGAGCCTCTTATACGCTTTGAGGATTTGCATTTGGCCTTTGGCGACAACCCGGTGTATGAGGGTTTGTCGCTGACCGTCTATCGCGGCCAAACTTTGGCTGTTATTGGGGGCTCTGGCTGTGGAAAAAGCGTGTTGCTCAAATGCCTCATTGGGCTCCTCTACCCCAACAGGGGCAGGGTTTTTTATGAGGACATTGAGGTTTCTCAGCTGCCGGAGCAAAAGCTTCGCTCCATCCGCAAAGACATTGCGATGGTTTTCCAAAGTGCTGCTTTGTTTGATTCCTTGTCTGTGGGAGAAAACCTTGCCTACCCTTTGCGTGAACATATGCCCCACCTGTCTGAGAAAGAAATGTCGGCGCGTGTTGCGCAGACTTTGGAGCTGGTGAACTTGCCCGGCATTGAGCGCATGCAACCGGCTGAGCTATCCGGAGGCATGCGCAAGCGCGTAGGCTTGGCGCGTGCCATTATGACGAGCCCCAAAGTCATTTTGTGGGATGAGCCGACGACGGGTTTGGATCCGATCAGCACGCGGATAATTGACGAGTTGATTATTTCCATGAAGAAGCATTTAGGTTGCACCTCCATTGTGGTGACGCATGATATGAACAGTGTTTTTCGAGTCGCTGACAGCATAGCCATGTTAGCTCATCGAAAAATTGTGGCCTCGGGGAGTGTAGAGCAGATGCGAAGGTCGACAAACCCGGATGTGTGTGCATTTTTTGGTGCGGGAGAAAACAGATGAGCAACCCTTCTGAGCGAGAGCGCTCTCTCATATGGAGAGCGGGAATTTTTGTAGGTGCGGGTTTGTTGCTTTCGGGGCTTGTCATTTTTCTTTTGGGGAAGGAGCGTGGGCTTTTTGGCGATCAAATCCCCTACCATACTGCTTTTGCGAGTGTGGACGGGTTGCAGATAAATTCTCCGGTGCGGCTGGGAGGAATGTCCGTAGGAAGGGTGAAGAAAATTGAATTTTCTGACAACCTGCATGACTCTAGAATTCGCATTGAGTTTGAGGTGCAAAAGGCCTATGCGGACCGCATCCGCGAGGACTCTGTGGTGCGCATTGTCAGCCGTGGTGTATTGGGTGACAAAGCCATGGATGTCAGCATTGGCTCTCCTGACAAACCCATGGCAAAGCGCAATGCATTTTTGGAGGCGGGGGCTTCTGGGGATGTGACGGCCTTGTTGAACAGGGCAGGAGAAATTATAGACAATGTCGTAGACATTACGCGGGGGGTGAAGGGTGGGGTTGACGTTTATGCAGATCCAACACTTGCCAAAAACCTAGCGGGGGTTTTGGATTCTTTGAATGCGGTGCTTTCTGGAATTCAATCAGGCCCGGGTGTTTTGCATACGTTAATTTTTGACAAGCAACTGGGTGAAGACACCAAAACCGTGTTGAGGGAGTTGTCTTCTTCGGTGGTGAAATTGGATGCAGCTTTGAAGAATGTGGACGCCTTGGTTTCAGAAGTCCGCAAAGGCGAGGGGCTGGTGGGGGCCTTGCTGAACGACAAAAAGACGGTTTTGGCATTTCAGTCCCTGGGGGATGCTGCTTCTGAGTTGGCCAGTTTGTTAAAGGTATCGAGGGAAAATTCAGATGGGGCCATTCACCGCTTGGTTTATGGGGATTCGGCACCTCTCATTGACAGTTTGGCTGCCTCAGCTGCGGATTTGAGGGCGATTATGGGCAAAGTACGTTCAGGTGAAGGCTCTCTGGGTGCCATTGTGAATGATCCATCCGTTTATGAAGATCTCAAAGAAATTTTGGGAAACATCAAACGCAACCGTCTTTTGCGGGGGCTTGTGCGCCTTTCCATCAGCCACGGAGAGGATTTTGAGCAATTAGGAGAGGCAACGCCTTCTAAAAATTAGACCGTTTCAAAGTTGAAGTGCGTCTGCCGACCGGCTTCAATGGGACAAGAGCATGAGAGCATTAAAGGGGGCAGCGCATTTTTAAAGCCAAAAATTGCGCATGGGAGGTTTGCATGCAGCCCAAATTGCGGTGGCTGTGCTTTCCGTGAAAGTCACTCCCGCCCGTGCAGACAAGTCGAAAATGGTTGGCTACAAATGTCCAGTGTTTGCATTCTTCAAAGGAATGCTCTGGGTGGTTGGCTTCAATTCCATCCAAACCGTGCTGACACAGCTCTTCAATGTCCTGGGTGCTAAACTGGCTGACACTGGGGTGAGCGAGGGTTGCAGTCCCCTTGGCCTGGTGTACCCAGGCAATGGCTTGCATGGTTGAAGTTTGTGTCAGCGGAAGCCAAGCCGGTTTTCCTGCTTTCAAATAAAGCTCAAAAGCCGCATAGACGTTTTTGCAAATACCTTTTTTCACCAAGGCTTGTGCCAAATGAGAGCGAGAAAACCTTCCTTGAGGAGAGAGTGCGGCAACCTCTTCTATGGCCAATGAAATATGGAGCTCCTCCAATTTTTTGAGCATGCCTTCCATGCGTTGCTTTCGAGCTGTTTGCATGTGTTGGCATACGGCAAGAAGGCTTGCATTGCTTGGATCCACAAAATGGCCCAGCAAATGGACTTCACGCCCGTTGAATTGTGTTGAAAGCTCTATACCTGGAACAATTTCCAGCCCTTTGCCTTTTGCCGCCTCTTTGGCCTGTGCAATCCCATCCAGCGTATCATGGTCCGTCACCGCAAGAATGTGGATTCCTGTTTTTTGGGCCAAGTCCACAAGAGCAGCAGGGGCATGCTCCCCATCACTGAAATGCGTATGAGTGTGTAAGTCGATCATCGGTTGATTCTCTAAGCTAGCTCTGCCAACCTTGATGTGAAATGCAACCCGTTTCTCGAAAACTTGAATATGGCCTTCGCGCCATGTTGTTTTTAGCAGCCCAAGAAGAAGGCCGTGTGCTGCCTTTTCGAGAGGTGGCTCGCCAGATGGATGTGCCGGAAGACTTTTTGGCCAAAATTTTGAAAACGCTTGTCCGCAAAAAGTTGTTATATTCAACGCGGGGGCCCAAAGGGGGATTTGCGCTGGCGAAGCCGGCTTCGCAAATCAGCTTTTTGGATGTGATTGAGGCTGTACAAGGGCCCATACAGTTGAATTTGTGCACAGACAACCATGAGGCTTGCCATTTTGGAGAAGCCTGTACCATGTGGGGCGTCTGGCGGCTTGGGCAGGAGCGGATGATGGAGGTTTATAGGGCGGCGAAGTTGGACAAACTGGCCATGAGGGGCTTTGTGGATAGGGCCGTCTAGGCTTTTGCATTTTTTCCTTGTCCGCCCTTCAGGCCGGCTATATCGACGAAGGAGACTGCAACTTTAAACCCCATATGAAACGGTTGGCTGAAGACATGACGAAAAGCTTGAAAGCCCAATATGAGAGAGCAAGAAGGGTAGATCCCCAGCCCATTACGGGCAAGGAGACGACGGCGCAGCTGTTGGAGCAGGCCTTTGGTGCCTATGTGGGAAGGCAAGAGCGCATTGCCTTTGAGCTGATGCAGCGCAGTTTGCAAGAGAATGCAGCTGTATTTTTGACGTTGTCCGGAGCGATGACGCCGGCAGGCCTGCACCAGTCCTGTTTAATTCCGCTCATTGAGTCCGGAGCCATTTCAGTGCTTTCAACCACGGGCGCAAACCTCTACCACGATGCGCACCGGGTTATTGGGCATGCCATTCGCGAAGTAAACCCCAATGCGGGGGATTTGCAGTTTCGCCTCTCTCGCATTATCCGCATTTATGACTTGGGCTTCTGGGAAGAAGTACTCATAGATACGGACAAGCTTTTTTCAGCCTTGTTGATGCGGCCAGAGTTTCAGCGCAAAATGACAACGCCCCAATTCCACGCTCTGTTGGGCAAAGCGATGGCCGACATAGAGCGCAAGCTTCGCGTCCCCAAGCCCTCGCTGCTCTCCACCTGCTATAAGCACGCGGTGCCCATTTTTGTAGGGGCAGTGCAGGATGGCTCCATTTTCCTCAACGCCGTGAAATTAAAACGCCTGCTGGGGGAAGCCTTTGCCTTTGAAATTGACACGCTTGAAGATGTATTTTCCATGGCGGCGCTTCAGCACCATTGCAGAAACCAAGGCTCCAAGCGCATGGCCATTTGGATTTTGGGAGGGGGCGTCCCCAAAAATTATACCTTGCAAGGCGAGCCTTTGCTGGACCAAATTCTCCATATTCCGGCCGGTGGTTTTGACATAGACTTGCAGTTTTGCGTTGACCCCGTGGACAACGGTGCTTTGTCCAGCTGCCCTGCAGGAGAAGGGCACACATGGGGGAAAGTTTCCATGGAAGCGGTGGAGCGAGGCTCTGTCTATGTGCATACGGATGTGACAGCCGTATTCCCCTGGTTGACGCACGCCTTGCTTTCAAAGCGGAATTTACGCAGAAAACCCATGCGTTTGATGGAGCACATGGACCAAGCCATCAGCACCCTGGACAGGGCTGTGCGCCGTCGCAAAAACACTTTGCAAGAGACACTTTTTTGGGAACTCCCCCAGAAGAAAGCCGCGGCCAAGCCCCGCGGGCCCAAAAAACCCTCGCGCCCATAAACACCCCGGCTTTTTAAAAATACGGGCTTATATTTGGTGAATGGAAAGAGAAAACGAGCGACGAGCGGAGCAGAGGGTTTCAGCCACCCTTGAAGTACGTTTTGAAAGTGTTGAAGAGGCTGCCCGCATGTTTAAAACCTACTCGCTGAACCTGTCCCCCGGAGGCATTTGCATCCGCAGCACGCGCCACCACAAACCAGGGGAGCTTTTGCGCTTGTCTCTGGAGCTGGGCAAAGAGAAGTTTGAATTGAGAGGCAAAGTGGCTTGGGCCCAGGAGAATGTTATGGGTATACGTTTTGAAGGCATGTCCCCTGCAGAGAGGTTGCGTTTGGCGGCGGCTTTGGGGACGGCCAAGCTGACTTCAACCAGACCGCTTCAAAGTTAAATTGATTTTCCAGACCGGTTTCAATTTGACATGAGGTCGAGGCGGGCGAGGATTTCGCGATGGGAGTGCACTTAAGTGCATGACCTGAGCGAAACCGGAGCCCAACGAAGAGATCATGTCAAAGTGGAAGCGGTCTAGCTCCACTCCAGCATCAGCTTGAGGGGAGCCAAGGCCTTTTGCCTGAAAGCCTCGGGAAGCTCCAACTGTGGAGAGCGGTTTTTCATGCACGCAAAGAGTTTTTCCATGGTGTTAAGCTTCATATGGGGGCAGGTATTGCAGGGGCAGCCATTGTCAGCAGGCGGGGAAATAAACTGCTTATGGGGGGCTGCTTTTTTCATTTGGTGCAAAATGCCTGGCTCCGTAACCACAATAAACAGGCTTTCAACGCCTCGGGTGACGCGCTCCAAAAGCTGTGCTGTGGAGCCGATAAAGTCAGCATGCATCAGCACAGCCTCCTCGCACTCGGGGTGGGCGACAACGAGGGCCTGAGGGTTTTCATGCTTGAGTTGGACCAGTTTTTTTTCGCTGAACATTTCATGGACAATGCAGCTGCCGGGCCACAAAAGCATGTCGCGCCCGGTTTGCTGCATAACATAGCGTCCCAAATGCCTATCCGGCGCAAAGAGGATGGGGCGGTTTTGAGGAATGCGGCTGACAATTTTAACCGCGTTTGAGCTTGTACAAATAACGTCGCTTTGGGCTTTTACTGCAGCTGAGGAATTGACATAGGTGACGACGAAGCAGCCCTCATGCTGTGCTTTGAATGCGGCAAAAGCCTCCGGTGGACAGCGATCTGCCAAGGAGCAACCTGCATTCAAATCCGGAAGCAACACCAACTTGCCCGGGTTTAATATTTTGGCTGTTTCCGCCATGAAGTGCACGCCGCAAAAGACAATGGTATCCGCCGTTGTTTGGGCGGCTTGCTGGGCCAGAGCCAAGCTATCGCCCACAAAGTCCGCGCAATCCTGAATTTCGCTTTCTTGATAATAGTGAGCCAGGACAACGGCATTCAACTCGCGTTTTAGCTTTTGAATTTTGTTTTCAAGGTCCATGGAGGTGTCGTCAAAAGGTGCGGATGAAGAGAGAGGGCTAGGGTGAAGGCGCAAGCAAAGGTTATGGCGAGGGTGAGGATTAAGGCAAGTCATCCCACTCAATGCGCAGTTGATACTCGTCCTGGAAGTTGGATTCGCGTTTTTTAGGGTCCTTCACCTCAAGGAAATAGATGCCCGGGGTGGCAGAATAGCGCAAGGTGGTGGGCCCCTCCTTTTTGGGGACAGGGGCGGTTTGGACAAGCTCCAGTTTTTCTTCCTCATCCAGGCGGTGAAGCCACAGCCCCAAGTTGTTTTTGGGAAGCCCAAAAAGGGTGACGAGGATGGGTTTGCGCACGAGGTGTTGACTTAAATCCACACGGAAAAAGTCCACATCCCCTTTGGGGTAGATATGGCCGCGCACATTTTGTCCCAAGGCCAACTCCGTCGCTTGCTTGAAGGCGTTGTTGGGCTCCTTCTCACGGCGTTGCAAGCCCTCCTGGAGTTGCGCGCGAATTTTATAGGGAGTTTTGAGGTTTTCTTGGGTTTTGGTCCACTTGCCAGAAATTTTTTGTGCGACGGACTCCACTTTGAAATAGCAGGTGGCCTCACATTCTACATCCAAAAGACGCTCGGCCTCATTCATTTTCCCTTCATTGCTGCGAAGCAGGAGGCGCTCAGCCTCCTGGGTGGCTGTGTTGGCTGGAACAATGGCTGACAGCTGCAAATCCACACCCTCCAGAGCAGAAAGCTCAACATTGATTAAAGAGGGCGAAGCCACATCCACGCGAAAATAATCCACATCCGCAGCTGGTGACAAGAGCGCTTCCATCTCTCTGGCCAAAGGCAGAGGTGTTGCCTGCAAAGGTGTGTTGTTGGGCTCTGCTTCAAAGGACAAGCCCTCCTTTTCCAGGGAGAGTTTGAGTTTATAGGGGATGGGCGCAAAGGGAGGCTGATAGGCTTTGTTGGGGAGGCGTTTTTCGGGTCGAAGCACCAAGGTTAGAGCGGAGAGGTTGGGGGACAAAGCATAATTGCGCACCACCCAATTCCCTCGGTGCCCTCGGCGCGTTTGCACAAGCGGCTTGCCTTCGCCATCACACAGCTGAATTTCAAATGCGACCTCCGCATCCGTTTCAACTTCCACGGCAATACGCCGCAAAACCACTTCAGCCGCGGGCACAGGCTCAGCTGTGGGCACAGGCTCAGCTGTGGGCACAGGCTCAGTTGTGGGCACAGGCGAAGGCGCCGTTTCATGCGCAGGTTTTGCCTCAGCTTCCCGGGGTGTTGAGGGCACAGGCTCTGTGGGCTCAAGCAAGGGTATTTCAAAACGAAACCAATCCACGTCCTCGGCCGAGTCCAGCGTGCCCTGTTGCCATTGCTGAAGAGGGACGAGGATGGCCTCCAAAAGGCGGTTGTTGGGCTCTGCTTCATGCTCGGGAACAGCCTCAACAAAACGCACACTGAGGCGATAGCTTCCGCCTGAGCCGTCTTTGGCCGAAACAACGCGGAAAAAACGAGGCTGAGCAAGCCCCACGTTGGGGATGGATTCCACCCCTCCGAAGCCTGTCTGGTTGCGGCGCAGCAAAACATCGCCTTCCGGCGACATAAGCTCCAAGGCCAAATCCACCCCCGGGGAGGGGGTAGCCTCTATATAAGCCCAGTGGTTGGGGCTAGCCGGCAACTCAAACCAGTCTTCGTCGCGCGGTTGGGTGTCCACAGAAATGTCGGCCTCCAGCGTTAAGTCACGGACAATTTTTTGGGCTTGGCCAGCTTCATTGTTGGGCTCTTCCTCTTTGGCGACAGAAGGCGGAGGCTCTTTTTCGTTTTTTTGGGGGCAGGCCAGGCAACAGAGCGCGAGGAGGAGTGCTGAAATAAGAGGGGAGGCAACAGGTTTCATAGGGCAGCGAGGCAGCAGCTTAGGAGGTTTTTGCAGAAGGCATTTTTTGGTGGATGAGGGTTTTGGCGAAGGCTTTAAAAGCCACATCAATTTTTTCACCGCGGACCGTTTGGACAAAGCCCAAGCCGAAGGTGGGGTGGTTGAGCAACTCCCCTTCGGCAAAGCTCTCCTTAGGGCTATAGTTGCGGGCTTTGGAAGCGTCTGCACCCGCCAATTGTTGAAGGAGGCTTATGGGGGAGCCTGCGGGTGTTTTGGGGCGAGAAGGTGTGGGGTTTTCTGGGCGAGGAGAGGAGGTGCCGGGGGCACTTTTGCGGAAGGCGTGGTATTTTTGACAGGTGTTGCAACGCACGCGGGCAACGCGCGCGCCCACCATGGCCAGAACGGTATGAGCAAGCTCCATACGGCAACTTATACAATAGGCGTCGACTTCTCCGCCCACTTTGAGAAAAGGCTGCATAGCAAGAAAAGTTAAAAAACTGGCTTTTAGCATGCCAAGCCCAGAAGGAAGTGTTTTTATGTGGCCAAAAGCCCTGCCACACTTTAGACAGGCACCCACCTGCCATGACTTCTCCTTTAAATTTTCCCACCTTGCCCAAGCGCCGCGCCTTGGATTTGCCCATACGTCCGACGCGCGCGGAAATTTCCGCCAGTGCTCTGTTGCACAATTTGGAGCAGCTCAAGCATTGGGTTTTGCCTACACCCATATTGGCTGTGGTGAAGGCCAACGCTTATGGGCATGGCGCCATAGATGTTGCGCGCACCTTAGAGGCAGGGGGCATATGGGGTTTGGCCGTGGCCCTCGTAGAGGAGGGAGTGGAGCTCCGCCGCGCGGGGATAAAGGCAAAAATAATAGTGATGGGGGGCGCCTATGAGGGCGCCTGGCCGCAGATTGTTGAGCATGACTTGACACCCACGTTGTTCCGCAAGGAGCATTTGCAAAGCTGCGGGCAGCTGTTGCGAAGCTTAGGGCGCCAGGCTGAGATTCACGTGAAGGTGGACACGGGCATGGGGCGCAACGGTGTTGCGCTGGCAGAGCTTGAAGCCTTTGCTGTGGAGCTAAAAGCCTGGCCTGAGCTGCACATGGAAGGCTTATGTACACACCTGGCTTGTGCGGAGCAGGTGGGTGCTGCGTTGACGCTCCTGCAACTTCAGCGTTTTGAGAAAGCCTTCCGTTATTTGGAGCAGCTTGGAATAAACCCTGCATGGCGCCACACAGCCAACACAGCGGCGACGCTTTCCCTGCCCGAGGCGAGAGACGGCCGCATATTTAACCTGGTACGCCCCGGTGGGGCGTTATATGGCCTCTTTCCCAAGGGTTGGCCGCACACTTTGCCTTTGCGCAGGGTGCTGAGTTGGAAGACGGGGATAACGCATTTGAAGTGGTTGTCTCCGGGGGATTCCGTCAGTTATGATGCGACATGGAAAGCTGAGCGAAAGACGCATGTTGCGACGTTGCCGGTGGGCTATGCGGATGGGTTTGGGCGCGAATATTCCAACAAAGGCGAAGTATTGTTAGATGGGAAGAGGGTGAAAATAATTGGTCGTGTGGCGATGGATTTTTGTCTGGTGGATGTGACGGATGTTGAAGCGGTGTCTGTTGGCGACGAAGTTGTTTTGCTGGGAGAACAAGGTGCGGAGTGTTTGGATGCGGATGGTTTGGCCGAGCTCTCCAACAGCCTGCACTATGAAGTTTTATGCAGCATAGGTGCGCGTGTCCCTCGCCTCCTGGTTGAATGAAAGTGAACTTAAAACCTCCCAAACGCCACGCGTGGATGGATGGCTTGCAACAAGGGGCGAGCCAAGTGGGGGCTGTTTTTAAAGGCAGGGTGACGGAGTTGGGCGGCATGGTGCTTTTGGCTTTTCAAGTATTGTGGTGCTCCATCCGCCCCCCGTTTCGGCTGAGGAATTTTCTAACCCAGTGTGAGTTTATAGGTGTGGGCTCTGCTTTTTTGGTGTGTTTGACGGGGGCCTTTTCAGGGATGGTTTTTGCGCACCAAAGTGCGCGAGCCTTTCAAATTTTTAATGCGACAAGCCTGGTAGGCCCCACGGTGGCGCTGACCATTACGCGGGAGTTGGCGCCTGTGTTTAGCGCGTTGATGGTGACGATGCGGGCCGGCAGCGCCATGTGCACGGAATTGGGCACCATGCGCGTGACGGAGCAGGTGGATGCGCTTGAAACCATGGCGATTAACCCCATCCAATACCTGTTGGTGCCCCGCGTGCTTGCAGGCCTGTGCGTATTGCCCTTGTTGGTGGCGCTGTTTGATTTTGCGGGGATGGCGGGGGCCTATTTGGTGGCGGTGGGTTTTCAGGGCATTTCTGCGGGCACATTTTGGCTGCGGACGCAGCGTTGGCTGGAGTGGCCAGACGTTGCGGAGGGGTTGATGAAGGGAGCTGTTTTCGGTGTAGTTGTCACCATGGTTTCCTGCTATAAAGGCTTTCATGCCAGCGGCGGTGCCAAGGGTGTAGGCAAGGCCACAACAGAGGCGATGGTTGCTTGTGCCTTAAGCATTTTCATTCTCGACTATTTATTAGGAGTGCTGCTCCACTGAATGTCCAAACCACCTATTATTCGTGTTGTTGACTTGCACAAGTCCTTTGGAAGCCATGGGGTGCTTGAGGGCATAAACTTAAGCATTCGTGAAGGCAGCACGCTGGTGGTTTTGGGTGGCTCCGGAAGCGGGAAGACGGTTTTAATAAAGCATTTAATTGGGTTGTTAAAACCCGAGAAGGGGCAAGTTTGGGTTGACGGTGAGGACATTGTTCCTTTGGGGGATGAGGCTCTGGCCAGGGTGCGAAGAAAATTTGGCATGGTGTTTCAGGCAGCTGCTTTATTTGACTCGATGACTGTTTTTGAGAATGTGGCTTTCCCCTTGAGGGAGAACTCTGAAAAAAGCGAGGAGGAGATACGAGAAGTGGTGCATTCTCGCTTGGCATTGTTTGACTTAAAGGGCATTGACGAGAAATTTCCTGCTGACTTATCTGGAGGAATGCGCAAGCGCGTGGGTTTGGCCAGGGCCATTGTTTTAGAGCCGAAGATAGTGCTTTATGATGAGCCGACGACAGGTTTGGACCCCATTACGACGGATTATGTGGATGAGATGATTTTGCAGGCGAAGGCAAGCTTGGGCGTGACGTCGATTGTTATCAGTCATGATCTGGCTTCAGCGTTTAAGGTTGCTGACGAGGTGGCTTTTTTGTCAGAGGGCAAAATTCTCGAATTGGCGCCACCTTCAGCGTTAAGGGACTCAAAAATGCCTGCAGTCCAGCGTTTTTTGGACAGCTGGTTTAGGAAGAATGAGTGATGCGGAGAAAGCCGTGAAACAGTGGATGACGCCTTTCAAAGTGGGCTTGTTTGTCCTCGTGGCAACGGGTGTCCTCATTGCTTTTTGGAATTTTATAGGCCAGGGGCGTTTTGGCAAAGACGAGACCCTTTTGGTGCATGCTTATTTTCAGGATGCTTCGGGCCTTGCCTCTCAGACGCGCGTGCAAGCAGCAGGCATAGCCATAGGCGAGGTGGTGGATGTGCGCTTGGAAAACGGCAGGGCTTTGGTTTTGCTGAGGCTTGCCAAGAAAGCTCAATCTCGAAAAGATGCGGTATTGCGCAAGCGCAGCGAGTCCATTTTGGGTGATTTTGTTTTGGATATATTGCCAGGCAGCCCCCAAGCGCCTTTGCTTGAGGATGGGGATGAAATTTTGCGTGTTTTGGATGCAGAGGGCATTGAACAAATTTTTTCGAGTTTGACAAAAATTACGGATGACATTTCACAAGTCACCGCTGCACTGCGAGAGAGCCTCAGCGGTGCTCAAGGAACAAGCTCCCTGACGGAGATTGTCGACAACATGGTAAAAATTTCACGCTCGCTTGAGAGGATGATGGAGGATACTTCCGGCAAGTTGGAGCACATTTTGTCGAATGTGGATGTGGTCAGCCAAAGCCTGAGCAGAATTGCGCTCAGCGAAGAAAGCGACATTAAGCAGATTGTCAAAAACATTGAAGGCGTTACGCGGGACATGCGCAGCGTTATGGCCACACTCAACGCGTTATTAAGCCCCACTCAAGGCCAAGAGAGTGAGGGGGTTTTAGGTGTTAAAAACAGCATTCAAAAACTGGAGAACAGTTTAGCCAACATTGAGGAGCTGACGCGCAAGGTGAAGGAAGGTGAAGGAACAGTGGGCAAATTGTTGGCGGATGAGCGCCTGGGGCAGCGGCTGTCTGAAACCCTTGAGGATATTGCCGACTTCACGCAGCGGCTCACCTCACTCAACCTCGAAGTGGATGTGCGCAGCGAATACCTGTTTAGACAGGGGCAAGCCAAAAATACATTTGGCCTTCGCCTCATCCCCAGGCCTGACAAATATTACCGTATAGAGTTGATAGATGATCCGCGAGGCAGCACCAGCGTTTCCTATATTCAACAAAACCCCCCCAATGCGGGCTCCCCTGCCGTACAAAAACAAACGGTCACCACGGACAAACTGAAAATAAGCGCTGAATTTGCCAAGCGCTATTCTCTGCTTACTTTGCGTTTTGGAATTATTGAGTCCTCCGGTGGCATAGGGATAGACCTGGGCGTCCCCATCAAATTCCCCTATTCATCCAAATGGATTGAGAATGCCTTGTTGCTCCGGGTGGATGCATTCCATTTTTCTGCTGAAAATTTGGACTATCCGCGTCTTCGCGCAAGCCTTCGCTTTTCGCCCCTGGAGCATGTTTATTTGCAAGTGGGAATGGATGACATTCTCAACAGGCCCAATAGGGACTTGACGACGAACAAATATTTGGGTGGCCGGGATTTTTTTGTAGGTGGCGGCATTTATTTTACGGATGAAGATCTAAAATCCCTCTTCACCCTTGTACCCACACCATGAAGGAAAATGGACATGTTCAAAAAATTTCTTGTCGCATGGTCATTGGGGAGTGTGGCGGCACTTGGTTTATGGCTCTCTAGCGGGGTGAGGGGTGAGCCAGCATCCGCTTATGCCCAGCCTTTGCCTGCCTCAAAGAAAGCTTCCCCAACAACGGTGCAACCCAAGCCTTTGAAACAAAGCTTGGCAGAGCATGTGCCAGAGCCTTTGCAATGGCAGCCCGGAAAAATTTGGCCTCCACCCACACCCCGGGCGAGTTTGGACTCTGAAATATTTGCAGAGGCTTCCACGCGAAATGCAGCAGCGTTGTTTGATGGAAGGTTCAGGGATTTTGGTTGGCAGGCAGGAAAGCCCTCTGCAACGCCAAAATCCAAGGCAAGCCCCCCGTGGGCAGCCGTTAAACTGAAAAAGAGTTATGCACGCATTCTGGTGCATTGGACGGCTTCTGGAAACAGTGACTATAACCAAACCACCTATGGGGCACCCGGCAGCTATGCCATTGAGCTTTCAGAAAACTCTACCCAGGGCGAAGACGGCAAGTGGCGTAGGGCCATTGAAGTCCACAACAACCGCGTTCGCACCCGAAGCCATGTGGTGGAGTTGCGGCCAGGAGAAGTTTTTTTGCGTTTTGTGGTCCGCGCAGAAGCAGCGGATTGTTATAGCTATGGGGTACAGATAGATGAGCTTTCCATTTTTGATATGGGCATGTGCAGGCAAGGCTTTGCTTGTGACACGTGGGCTTTTGTCGGCGACAGCATTACGGCCATGAGCTTTGACAATGCGGCTGCACACCGCCCTGGTTTTGCTGATGCCGTGCAGGAGGGGGACTCACGCAGGACTCCGGTGGTGCTGAATGGGGGCATTGGCGGGGAGAATGTGGCGCATATAGAGCAGCGCATTGAGCGTATGCTGGATGACAACCCAGCCATTTATTATTGGGCCATTGGCATTGGGAGCAATGACTCTGCCGGAAACAACACGCAGACACAGCCCTTTCGTCAAAGCTTGGAGCGTGTGGTGAAACACATTGTTTCCAAGGGACGCATGCCCATTTTGGCGCGCATTCCCTATGCTTCGGATGGCCAGCACGAAACCATACCCGCTTTTAATAAGGAGATTGATGAGCTTACAAAAAAATATCAGCTCCCCGTTGGGCCGGACTTATATATGCATTTTAAAAACAACCCCCAACAGTTGGCCGATGGCCTCCACCCTACGGATGAAGGCATCATCGCCTTGCAAAGCTTATGGGCCCAAACCGCCTTAGGCTTGAAGCCATAGCCGCTTGACTTTGCCCTCCTATGGCCTTTGCACTCGCCTTTGCTCAAACACCTCCCCTCGTACCTCCGCTTCCTCCTCTGTGGACAAAGGGGAGGCCCTATGGCTTATTTAAAATGCTTGACTCTGTTGGTATGCTGGCATAGTTGGCCTCCACCTGTCCCCGTCGTCTAGAGGCCTAGGACGCTGGCCTTTCAAGCCGGCAACACGGGTTCGAATCCCGTCGGGGACATTTGGATATTTTGGGGAAGGGACATTTTCTTGAAGCTCGAAGAAGTCCGTCAAAGTTCGCAAGGCCTTGACGGACTTTTTTTCCTCCAGGGGGTGTTGCGGATTAATTCAACCCTAAAGCGGTCTAGGTAGGGGATGCTGAGTCCGTGCTTGGTTGGCTAGGTGCGAGGCTGGGCGCGGGAAGCGGATGGTCTGTGCCGAAAGCGCGCAGGTGAGAAAAGGGTGTTTCTTTCGCATCGAAATGAAAGACGGCTAGATCTTTAGCTCGGGGTGGAACGGTCAAGTCCGCCACAGGGTTTTTCGCCCGAGCGACAAAGCCATTGGGGTCCAGCGCCAATATGAGATCATTCCCGAAGAGGCCCGTAATCCTATAAGCCTGCTCCGTCACATTGGAAAAGCCTACGCTGATGTGTACCCCTCCCTCGCTTTGCACATGCTTGACAATTTCAACAACAATTTTCCCCTCCAACTCGCTCGCCTTGTCAATAACAATAGCCCCATCGCTGCTCGTCACTTGTTTGCGCCCTTCTTCTATCCCCGTTGAAATTCCAGCGGCGGCCCCTTTGAGGTTTTCCGTTGTTTTTTGGGTGATTTTGCCTACAACATCCTTGGTTGTCTCACCACGGCAGTGGGAGAGCGCCAGCAAGAAGAATACAGCGAGAGAAACGCGGAGAATAACAGAAGAAAAAGAGGACATGGTACTTTCTTTTTAAAAGTGAAAAGAGATGAGACTCGTTTCTCAAGCATACCAGCAACCCAATTCCAAGAAAAAACCCGACGACATACCTGCTCACCTGAAGGATGCATGGCCAGAGCCTGTCGCCTTCAACCACCCCCTGCGCAACCATTTCTGAATGCAGTTATTCCAATAAAGACAAATTCCAATAAAGCCAAATAAAATTAATGCATTAAAATTTTTAAGCGCACGCCCCCCCCCCTAAAGCCCAGAAGGCCCCTTGTGAAGTTGTGTTTTGGGGAGCAGCCCTTTTGCGACACCGGGTTGTATTTGCAACACCGGGTTGTGCGCAAAAAACCTACTGCCCTGGGTTTCATTCGTCATTATATTATATTATAAACGTAATATTATTTTTTATATTGACATTAGAGGGGACAAGGATGACGCATAAAGTGGTCTTAAGTCACACAAAGTCAGTTTAACTTTGTTTCCCAGAGGGAAAAAAGGAGAAAGGCTGCATATGAGTCACATTGTTGTCCTTGGCGCCGGCACCGGAGGGATTACGGCTGCTTTTGAGTTGCGCAAATATCTCAAAAAGAAACATCAAATTACGGTGGTTCATGAAAGAGACTATTTTCAATTTGTTCCATCAAACCCATGGGTTGCTATTGGAAAACGCAAACGCAGCCAAACCACTTTGTCCCTTGCGCGTGTGTTGGGCAAGCGAGGAATTAACGTCATCGTCCAGCCGGCAACACGCATAGACGCCGACGGCAACGCTCTGGAGTTGAGGGATGGCAGTCGGGTTGCCTATGACTATCTGTTAATTACTACAGGCTCGGAGCTTGCTTTTGACGCGGTGCCTGGTGCGGGTCCGGACAAGTATACCCAGTCTATTACGCTGGTGGAGCATGCCGAACAGGCCAAAGCCGCATATGAGCGTTTTTTGGAAGCTCCAGGGCCGGTGGTTGTAGGTGCTCTGCCAGGGGCCTCCTGTTTTGGCGTGGTTTATGAGTATGCCTTCATTTTGAGCAACGACTTGAGAAAGCGCAAACTGCGCAAAAAAGTGCCCATGACTTTTGTCACACCTGAGCCCTACATTGGCCACATGGGGATTGACGGTTTGGCCAACTCCAACGGCCTGTTGCAAAGCAGGCTGCGTGAGCACGACATGAAGTGGATTACGAATGCAAAGCTAACACGCATTGAGCCTGGGCGCATGTTTGTGAGTGAGATGAACAGGCATGGCCAGCTGGAGGAGGAACATGAGCTGCCTTTTGCCTATAGCATGCTGTTGCCTGCCTTCCGCGGTGTGAAGGCCGTGGCTAGGACGGAGGGTTTGTGCAATGCAAATGGTTTTGTGCGGGTGGATGAGCACCAACGCAGCCTCAAGTGGCCTAACATTTTTGCTGCAGGTGTGGGCATTGACATTCCAGCATTGCCTACGCCCGTGCCTGTGGGCATGCCCAAGACGGGTTTTATGATTGAGACGATGGTAACGGCTGCCGTTCACAACATTCAGGCGGATTTGACAGGCCGCAAAGCCACGGCGCGCGCGACGTGGAGCACGCTTTGTTTGGCTGATTTGGGCGACACCGGCGCGCTTTTTGTGGGGCTGCCGCAAATTCCACCGCGCAACACCACGTGGGCCCGCATGGGTTGGTGGGCACGCTGGGGCAAAATTGTCTTCGAAAGGTATTTTCTCACGAAAATGCGTTGGGGCACCTCAGAGCCGCTGTTTGAAAAATACATGTTCAAAGCACTGGGAATCAGCCGTTTGGAAAAAAAGTGAGAGCCACGGCCCTCTCTTGCAAGTAAAATTTTTTTCAAGTTAAATAAATAACCCCCCCAAACTAAGGGGAAGAACTTGTATTCGCCCCTGCGTCGTTTGGCTCTGCGTTGGTTGGCACTGCGTCAGTTGGCGCTGCGTCAGTTGGCGCTGCGTCAGTTGGCGCTGCGTCAGTTGGCGCTGCGTTGGTTGGCATTGCGTCGGTTGGCGCTGCGTCGGTTGGCATTGCGTTCTGCACAGGCAAGCCTTCCATGGGCGACTCTACGGCAGGGGGTTGCTCTGTAGGGGCCTCTTTTGTGGGGGGGGCGGGTTCTGTATTTTCAGCAGGGGTGGTGGGAGCAGCGGGAGCAGTGGTAGCGGGGGCTTTTTGGCCGGCCACGACGGAGCCTTGGTAGCCGATGAAAGAGAGCAGCAGCGAGGTAATAAAAAAAGCCACTGCGCAACCTGCCGTCAATTTGCTTAAAAATGTCGTCGCGCCTTGGCCGCCAAAAGCGGAAGTTGCCGCCCCGCCTCCGAAAGCACCTCCCATGCCTCCTTCTTTGCCGGGTTGGAGCAAAATGACGAGGATGATGAAGAAACAAAGCGCTACATGCAAAACTGACAGAAAAATTTCCATAGCCGGCCCGCCATTAAACACAAGCTGCAATTCTCTACAACCTTTAACAGCGGGACAGTGTCTCCTTTTCAGGTGAAGCTCGTTTTTGTTTAAACCCACAGGCCCACGTGCACCTGCTCTCCCTAAACCCCTGTCTTTTTCAAAGCTTGTCTGTGGGCAACCCCAAAACCCTTGCCCAGCTGAAGCTGTACAGCTCCCTTTATTTTTAACTCCCTTTATTTTTTGTGTGCCATCGCTTTTTTGGCCGCCTCTATAATGGCTGAAAATTCTGCAAATTGAAGGCTTGCCCCTCCAACCAGGGCCCCATCAATGTCGGGCTTGGCCATTAATTCTTCGGCATTGCTGGCTTTGACGGAGCCTCCATAGAGGATGCGCAGCTGTTTGGAAGTTTCTCCCCAAAGCTGTTGCAGCCACCCTCTTATATGAGCGTGTACTTCCTGGGCTTCCTGGGCGGTCGCCGTTTTTCCCGTGCCTATGGCCCATATGGGCTCATAGGCAATAACCAGCTTTGCCCCTAGGCCACTGCTTATACCCGCAAGGTTTGCCTGGAGCTGCTTGGAAACCACCTCCAGGGTTTGGTTGTGCTCGCGCTCTTCAAGGGTTTCGCCCACGCAGAGGATGGGGTATAGGCCTGCTTCCAAAACCGCTTTCACTTTCTCATGGATGAAGCTGTCGCTCTCTCCAAACAACTGGCGGCGCTCGGAGTGTCCAATAATAACATAGCGACACCCCAAATCCGCCAGCATGGGGGCGGATACTTCCCCAGTATAGGCACCGGCGGACAGGGCATGGCAATTTTGCGCTGCCAAGGCCACACCGCTGGGCCTGAGCACCTGCCCCACAGGAAACAAAGCCACAAACGGAGGCGCAACGGCAATTTCTGCCAATGGGCCACTCGTCAACGTCGCCAACTGTGCCGCAAGCGGCAAGGCTTGCGAAACCGTCATATTCATCTTCCAATTCGCAGCAACAAGGCAGCGACGCAGCATGTCCATCTCCTTTAAAAAATTCCGCTAAGCCGTTTCGAGTGCTTTTATGCCAGGCAAACCTTTTCCCTCGAGAAACTCCAGGGAAGCGCCTCCTCCGGTGGAAATGTGGCTCATGGGGGAGGCCAGGCCAAACAGGTTAACAGCGGCGGCGCTGTCGCCTCCACCTATAATGGTTTGTGCTTTGGCATCTGCCATGGCCAAAGCCACTGCTTTGCTGCCGGAGGCGAAGGGGGCCCTTTCAAACAAGCCCACCGGCCCATTCCATAAAACGGTTTTGGCTTCGAGTATGCATTGGCGGTAGAGTTGTTGTGTTTTGGGTCCAATGTCCAAGCCCATGAGGTTTTCGGGAATGGCCTGGGTTTGCACGGCAATGGGCTGCGCCGCATCCATGGAAGTGGCGCAAATGTGGTCTATGGGCAACATCAACTCAACGCCGGAGCGTTTGGCAGCCTGCAGCACTTGGCTGGCCAGGGCAAGCTTGTCTTCTTCGAGTCGGCTTTTTCCTATTTCAACTCCCTGGGCCTTGAGGAAGGTATAGGCCATGGCTCCACCCACCAGAAGCTTCTCAAGGCGCGGCAGCAAGTTTTCTATCACTTTAATTTTGTCAGAAACCTTGGCACCACCCAAAATGGCGACAAAGGGTTTTTCTGGAGAAGCCAAAAGCGGACCCAAAAACTGCAACTCTTTGCGCAGGAGAAAGCCCGCGGCTTTTTCTTTAACAAAGGAGAGCATGCCCACGGTTGAGGCATGGGCGCGGTGTGCTGTGCCAAAAGCATCGTTCACATAAAGGTCGCACAGTGCGGCCAGTTGCTTCGCAAAGCCCATGTCATTGGCTTCTTCTTCGGGGTGGAAACGCAGGTTTTCAAGCATCAACACTTGTCCTGGCCCCAACTCATTGGCCATTTTTATAACCCCATCGCCAACGCAGTCATCGGCTTGCAAAACTTCAGTGTCTTTGCCCAAAAGCTCTGAGAGGCGTTTGGCTGCCGGCTCCATTGAAAGCTTTGGGTCTGCGCCTTTCTTGGGCCTTCCCAAATGAGAAGCCAAAATCAGCTTTGCATTGTTGTGGAGTGCATGGCTAATGCTCGGCAAGGCTTCGCGGATGCGTGTGTCATCCGAAACGCGTCCATTGTCCAGAGGTACATTAAAATCCACGCGAATGAAAACACGCTTGCCTGAAAGCTCCAGCTCATCAATATAGCGGATCATAAGCCCTTCGAGATGATGAATTGAGCAACGTCAACAATGCGGGTTGAATAGCCCCACTCGTTATCATACCAGGCCAGCACCTTCACCATGTTCCCCTCCATAATGCAGGTGTCCATTGCATCAAAAATGGCCGAGTGTGGGTTGCCATTATAGTCCGTTGAAACGGTGGGCAACTCGCAATATTCCAAAACACCGCGCAATTCCCCTTCGGCTGCCTTTTGGAATGCCGCATTCACCTCTTCCACCGTGGTGGGCCTTTTCACCAATACGGTTAAGTCCACCAAGGAGACATTGGGGGTGGGTACTCTAACGGAAATGCCATGCAACTTGCCTTTGAGTTCGGGAATCACCTCAGCAATGGCCTTGGCAGCTCCCGTGGAAGTGGGGATCATCGAAAGCGCTGCCGCGCGCGCCCGGCGCAAGTCCTTGTGCACCAAATCCAAAATGCGCTGGTCGTTCGTATAGCTGTGGATGGTGGTCATCAACCCTCTCTCTATGCCCACAAGCCCGTGCAGCACTTTGGCGATGGGGGCCAGGCAGTTGGTGGTACACGAGGCATTGGAAATAATGTGGTGGGCTTTGGCGTCATAAACCTGGTGGTTCACCCCATAGGCCAGCGTCACATCCACGCCTTTTCCCGGCGCGGAAATGAGAACTTTCTTCGCGCCCGCCTTCAGGTGCGCGGCGCACGAGTCTTTGTCCACAAAACGTCCTGTGCACTCGAAGACGAGCTCCACACCCAGCGCTTTCCAAGGCAAGTTGGCCGGCTCCTTCTCCGCAGTAACGCATATTTCCCTGCCATCCACAACAATGCCCTTGTCCGTTGCTTTAACCTCACCGGGCCACACGCCGTGTACAGAGTCATATTTGAAGAGGTGCGCCAAGGCAGCGGGCTTATCCAGGTCGTTAATGGCAACCACTTCAAAAGCTGTTGCCTGCCTTGAAAGTGCTGCGCGCAAAACACAACGACCAATGCGACCAAAACCATTGATGGCAACTTTGACAGCCATGAGGCCTCCTTGAGGTGAAAATGAGGGGGGGAAAAACCAACCACTTCAACAACGGCTTAAAAGCCTAAATTAAGGCCACGCCTCCTTCCAGTCAATGCTTCTTGGCCCAATTTTCACAAGCCTTCATTTTTTTCAGCTCCCTCTATAATTCCTCCTCCAACGCCCATCAGCGTGCTTCACCCAAGAAGAGGCTTGGGGCCATTTCAAACACGTGGATTTGAATAAAATGACAGGCGTGCCGCTAAAAGAATATGCTTTAAAAACCAGTGAACCTCAGCCCTCGCTCTTCATTTCTCGCCTCCTTGCGCCATGCCTTCAACGGATGGAGCCAAGTCTTGTCCTCGCAGCGCAACATGCAAATCCACCTCAGCATCGCCCTCGGGTTGTGTGTTGTTTGCGCTCCCATGAGCCTACATGCCACAGAAACCGCGCTGCTGTTGTTGTTTGTCGGCTTGGTTTTTTCTGCTGAGTTAATGAACAGTGCCCTCGAAGCTTGTGTGGACTTATGCTCTCCCCAGCCGCACCCCTTGGCCAAAAGGGCAAAGGATGCGGCGGCCGCAGCGGTTTTGGTGTTGGCCCTCACGGCTGTTGTGGTTTTTGTTGTGTTGTTTGCGCGCCAGTGGCCTGTGTTGCAAAGCGCGGTGCAAAGCGCGGTGCAAAGCGCGGTGCAAGGCGAGGGGTTGCTGGGGGTATTGCCCATGGCTTTGTTGGGTTGCAGTTGGGCCTTGGCCACGGCTGAATGGCTGTGGTGGAGGCACCGTCGAGCAGCGTTTTTTTTCAGGCTGCTGGCCATTGCCCTTTGGCTTGGGAGCTGGTTTTTTATAGAAAACCCCAACCTCAGCTTTTGGGGTTTGGGTTTGTTTCTCCTGCTCATCAGCAGGTGCCGCATAAAAACGCATGCCTTGCAGTCCTCACCAGGAGAAAGCTAGAGTTGCGCTATGAAATACCGTGTCCGTACGCCGGATGGTGAATTGAGTTATCCGTCTATTTTGGAGCTTACAAAAGCCTATCTCATCGGCTTGGTGGAGCCTATGGACGAGGTGCAACGCGAAGGTGAAGTGAAGTGGCGCAAAGCGGCCTCCATTCCCCAGCTGGCGCAGGCCAAAAAACCGCCGCGCAGCTTTTGGGCTGACAAGCAAATGCGTTGGGCTTTGGGCCTGGCAACCCTTGGGGCCCTGGCGGGTTTCTCGTTTCTGAATGAAGCTCAGCACATGGGAGTGCTTTTTGTGTTGGCCTTTGTCGTCATTGGGCTTCAGTGGGTGACGCGCTGGCAGCGGAAAAAATACCGGAAATAGCCAAGAGAGGGGAGGGGAGAGGGCTAGCCTGTCTCTCCAAATACGCGTGCAAAAATCTCATCCATGTGCCGCGTATAATAGTCCTCTTCAAAACAGGCCTCCACCTCCGCCCATGTCATGAGTGACAAAAGCTCCCCGTCGGCCAAAAGAGCGGTTTTGAAGTCCACCCCCTCTTCAAAAAAACGCATGGCGTTGCGCTGTACAATGCCATAGGCGACCTGGCGCTCCATCCCCTTTTGGGCCAAGGCCAACAGCAGGCGCTGGGAGTATATAACCCCTCCCAGACGGTTTAAATTATGCTCCATGGCCTTGGGGTAGACGCGCATGGACTCTACCAAGTCGGCAAAACGGTGCAACATGAAGTCCAAAGTGATGGTTGCATCCGGTCCGATGACGCGCTCCACCGAAGAGTGTGAAATGTCCCGCTCATGCCACAAGGGGACATTTTCCAATGCAGCCCATGCATAACTGCGCACAAGCCTTGCCAAGCCGGTGAGGCTTTCTGAAAGCACGGGGTTTCGCTTGTGCGGCATGGCCGAGGAGCCTTTCTGGCCTTTGCCAAAAGGCTCTTCCAGCTCACCCACTTCTGTACGCTGAAGGTGTCGAATCTCCACGGCAAACTTTTCAATGGAGGTTGCCAGCTGCGCCAACACCAAAAAATAGTCGGCATGAATGTCTCTTTGAATAATTTGGCTGGAGGCATTGGCGGGCATAAGCCCCAAACGCCGGCACATGCTTTCTTCTATAGAGGGTGGCAAATGCGCGAAGGTGCCCACAGCGCCGGAGCACATGCCCACGGAAATGGCTTTGCGCGCACGGGAAAGGCGCTCTTGGTGGCGTGCCAACTCGTCATACCAGAGGGCCAGCTTGTGGCCCAAGGTTGTTGGCTCCGCATGAATGCCGTGGCTTCTCCCCATTATCCGCAGCTGTTTGTGCTCAAAGGCGCGCGCCTTCACGGCCTTCATCACACGCTCCAAACTCTTTTGCAAAACATCCGCGGCCTCCCGCAACACCAAGGCCAAAGCCGTGTCCAACACATCTGAAGAGGTCATCCCAAAGTGCAGCCAACGGGCCAAAGGGCCAATGCGCTGCTCCATAAATGTCAAAAATGCAATGACATCATGCCTTGTCGTCTTCTCAATCTCATCAATGGCCGCCACATCTGCCGCATCAAATGTGCCTGCCTTCGCCTGGCAAGCCTCGCTGGCCTCTTGCGGAGCCAAGCCTTGCTCTGCCATGGCGGCCAATGCCGCAAGCTCTATATTTCTCCAACGGCCAAACTTGGCCTCTTCTGTCCACAGTGCAGCCATTTCGGGCCGTGAGTACCTGGGTATCATCCGCTTTCCTTTTATCCGCTTTCCTATGGGTGTGTTAAGGGCACTTTAAAGCGCCCTCAGAGCATTTCCGGGCGCATTTTGCAAAACCATTCTCTCCCGCTGTTTTTGCACCCTGGCACATGCAAACTATTTCAGGTTTGCACAACAACGAAAACCCATTTCTGAGGCAACACTCACTTTGAGTTTTCGTGCCGCACAGCGCACGCCATAGTCAGAGTTTAAAAAGGAGCCCCCTTTGACTACTTTTTCTTCTGTCCATTCGGCAACATTTCCTGACATGTCAAACACCTCATAGGGAGACAGGCAGCGAGAAAATTTTCCGGATACGGCCAAGGCCCTGGCTGCTCCCGCTGTGCTTTCAGAGTTGCAAAGGTTGTCATCAAAAACATTGCCATAAGGCCAGCGCAACCCTTCTTTGCCGCGACAAGCTTTTTCCCATTCCGCTTCTGTGCACAAACGCTTGCCTTGTTTTTGACAAAGCTCTTTGGCTTTGTCCCAACTCACATTCATCTGCGGAACTTGTCCAGAGCGGTTGGGGTATTCATAAACGTCAATGCAAAACCCTTCCACCTCTTTTGCAGCAACGGGCAAATCCTCAAAACTCAAATAGGGGTCGTCCTTCCCTGTCCCCATCCTAAAACTCCCTGAGGGAATGCGCCGCATCTGCTCTGGGCAACGTGAGCTGCCTATGTTTCCTCCCCCTGCTCCTGCTCCTGCTTTGGCAACAACCGGAGGCACGTTTGCACGCGAAGGCGCAGGCACAGGCTCTGCTCCCTTGGAAGGCGTCTCTTTGGAAGGCACAACAGGAGCAGCTTGAGGTGGAGCATCCACTTTCGGCAATGTTTCCTCTGTAGGAGGGGGAGGCACCCGCTCTTCTTCAGCCTTTGGGGGCTCTGTGGGCACAGCCTGCTCAGGAGAAGGCTGTGGAACCACCTCTTCGGTATGTATATTCTTATCCCTTAAAACCTCGGTGGGGACAGGTGCAACAGAGGAGGGTTGTACAAAACCCCCGACGTTTCTGCCCGTATATTCATCGGGTTCTGAGCCTCTGAAGGCGAAGAAAAGGCCTATGGCCAATACAACACCCAACAGCACAAGGCCCCATCGGATAAACCGGCCAGAGCGCTTATCCAATGCACTCTCAAGCTCTTCATTCAATATTTCGCTTGGAGCTACGCGAGGGGTTGCGTTTTCTTCAACGGTTTCTTCTGCTGAGGGGCTGTGTTCTGTTTCTGACTTTGAGGCCCCAAGAGAAAGCCGCCCTTCATTTTCTCTTTCATGGTTTTTATAGAAAGCAGAAAAGTCATTATAAAACTCCGCAATGCTTCGGTGGCGGACCAGGGTGCTTTCCGCTATGGCTTTGCGGTAAATAACCTCTAAGCTGACAGGAATGGCTGCATTGCCCGCATTCAGGCTTGTCCCACCACCTTCCGGCAATATGCCTGCCAGCATTTCCCCTAAAATAACCCCCAGGGAATAAATATCCGCGCTGCCGCCCGCCTCCATGCCCGAAAGAAACTCCGGAGCAAAATAGCTTTCTTCCCGGCGTATGCGCTGCGCCTGCACAAAAGGCAAGCGCGGAATGGCCAAACCCAAACCCACATCTGTCAGCTTGAGAAGGTCAGGCAATACGAAAATGTTTTCCGGTTTCAAGTTGAGGTGAGGGCCGATGGTGTGCACCACCTCCAATGCCTGTACCAGCTGCCCAAAAATAGGCTCCACCTCTTTGTATGAGAAAAAATTCCCCTTCAACAAACGCTCATCAATAATCCGCCGCAAGGACAGGCCTTCTGCCAATTGCTGCGTATAAAACATCCGCCCCCTGGCATTGCCTATTTCAAAAACCCGGCTGAGGTTGGGGTGTGTGAGACGGCTAATTCGCTCTAAAACAAGGCTAAAACGTTTCTGCTCTTCTGCGGTCTGCAGCAAATTGGGGTGGATAACCTTGAGGCGAACGTTTACTTTTAAAACATCATCATAAACGCCATAGGAAAACCCTGTGGGGCCTTCCCCTAACAACTCCCGGACAATATAGCGCTCTGCAATACGCTCCTCTCGTTTGAACAGCCCCCCCTCCGTAGCCAAATGGGTGGCCCTGCGTGAGTAGCCGCTCGAAACCTGACGAACGGCGACGGCTGAAATTTTATGCCCACAAACCGAACACGCCGTGCTGCTGTCCGGAACATGGCTGCCACATTTGTAGCAAAGCAAAGCTGCCCTCTTCTCTAAAATAGCTAAAACCCATTCTCATGAGTTCAGTGTGTGCCTGTAGAGCCAAAGCCTCCCACCCCTCGAGGGGTGGAGTCAAGTTCTTCAACCTCCTCCCAAACCGCCCGAATTCTTTTTGAAATAACAAGCTGGGCCATGCGCTCCCCAGGGACAATTTCAGCAGGGGTGGTTGAAAGGTTGACCAGCAATACTTTCAATTCCCCGCGGTAATCTGCATCCACTGTCCCTGGCGTATTCAAACAGCTTAAGCCTTTCTTCAAGGCAAGGCCGGAGCGCGGGCGGATTTGTGCCTCACAATCCTCCGGCAAAGCAATGGCTATGCCGGTGGGGACTAAAATGCGCTCCAAAGGCTCAAGGCATATGGGCGCCTCCAGGTCAGCATATAAATCCATGCCTGCAGAGCCCAGGGTTTGATAACGTGGCAGCACAACTCCTGGACGCAAACGCTGAATGCGAACGCAGCACTCAAAACCACCGCTTTCAGGCTTTGGCATGTCAGGCTTCAACATTCTCTTCCGAAGGCGCAAGGGTTTGTTGCAGCGCTTGCTTTCTTGACAAGCGGATTCTCCCGTTCCTCTCTACGGCAATAACTTTCACCATCACCTCATCCCCCTCCTTCACAATGTCGGTCACTGCGCGCACACGCTTGTCGGACAATTCAGAAATGTGTACCAGTCCGTCACTCCCTGGAAACAACTCTACAATGGCACCAATTTCTAAAATTTTTCGCACTATCCCCAAATAGACCTTCCCCACTTCCGCTTCGCGTGTCAGTGCCTGAATCATCGAAACAGCCTGCTTCACCGAGTCAAGGTTGGCTGAGGCAATGTCTACACGGCCAGAATCCTCGACGTTGATGACGCAGCCTGTGCGGGAAATAATATCCCGAATGGTTTTTCCGCCGGGGCCGATGATGTTTTTTATATATTCCGCGCGGACTTGTATCGTCGTAATTCTGGGCGCATAAATGCTGATTTCTGTGCGGGATGCAGACAAAACTTCAGCCATTTTCTCAAGAATATGCAGCCTGCCGCAGCGCGCCTGCTCCATGGCACGCATCATCAGCTCCGTGGTAATGCTGGCTATTTTAATGTCCATCTGCACCGCCGTAATGCCTTTGGCCGTGCCGCAAACCTTAAAGTCCATGTCGCCTAAATGGTCCTCATCTCCCAAAATGTCTGAGAGAATGGCTACGCGCTCCCCCTCCTTCACCAAACCCATGGCAATGCCTGCTACGGGTGCTTTTATGGGTACACCCGCATCCATCATCGCCAGGCTTCCCCCGCATACGGTTGCCATGGAAGAGCTGCCGTTGGACTCTAAAATGTCGCTGACAATGCGCAAGGTATAAGGAAACTTCTCCGCATCCGGAACCATCAAACGCAAGGCCCGCTCTGCCAAAGCGCCATGCCCAATTTCTCGACGGCCTGGGCCGCGAAGTGGTTTCACTTCATTCACAGAAAAAGGCGGAAAATTATAGTGCAGCATGAACCTTCTATAATTTTGGCCGTGCAAATGCTCAATGCGCTGCTCGTCCTCAGAAGTCCCCAAAGTCGCAACAGCCAAGGCCTGTGTTTCTCCACGCGTAAACAGTGCGGAGCCGTGAGTCCTGGGCAACACGCCCACCTCTATGCTGATGGGGCGGACCTGGTCGTGGGCGCGACCTGCAATGCGCCCTCCACTCAAAATCATCTCGCGCATGTGCTCATATTTGAGCTCTTCGAAAACAAGGCTGGCTTTCTTCTCAAAACCGGCCTCAACCTCTCCTTCTCCTCGTTTGTTTTTGAGCTCGCTTAAAAGCTGCGCCTTTGCCACAGAAAGCGCAGCATAACGCTCTTTCTTGTCGGCAATCTCATAGGCCGCCACAATGCTTTGCTGTGCCAGCTGGTGGCACTCCTCTCGAAGCTCAGGGCTTATTTTTTCCGGCAATTCAAAAGCACGCGCTTGCTTTCCAAGCTTTGCACGCATCCGCTCCTGAAGCTCCAACATGGGGACGCAGGCTTTCTGGGCAAATTCTAAAGCCGACAACATCTCTGCTTCAGAAATTTCAGCAGCGCCTCCTTCTACCATGACGATGGCTTCTTTGGAGCAGGCAACAATCAGATCAATATCACTTCTTTCCCGTTGCTCATAACTTGGGTTGATCATCAGCGTGCCCTCAACACGACCAACACGCACCCCCGCAATGGGCCCATGGAAGGGCAAGTCCGAAACCATGAGGGCTGCAGAAGTCGCTGTTATGGACAGCACATCCGGATCATTCTGCCCATCTGCTGAAATAACATTGGCAATCAGCTGAATCTCACAGCTGAAACCTTCGGCAAACAACGGACGGCAACTGCGGTCCACCAGACGGGAAGTGAGCGTTTCTTTCTCTGTCAACTTGCCTTCTCGGCGAAAAAACCCTCCCGGAATGCGGCCTGCCGCACAAAGGTTTTCTTTATATTCAACGGTGAGCGGCAAAAAATCAACATCACGTTTTTCGTGCGCAGCAACGGCTGTAACCAACACCATGGTGTCGCCATAGCGAAGAACGACGGCCCCATCCGCTTGCTTGGCCATGCGGCCCGTTTCAATGGACAAAGTTTGTCCACCTAACTCAACAGCTTCTTCTAAATACATGTTTCTCTCCTTTGTCTTCTCCGGGAGAAACCAACCTGTGCGTTTTGATTTGAAGTCCGCAACACCCAAGCCTCTGGCCCGCCTCCTCTTCTCGCAAACCACTTTCCTCTTCTCGCCATGCCACCCACCTGTGGATTGGAAGTTCCAAACCTAAAACCAAAACGCAGCCTCAGGCTGCCGCTTCTCCCTTAGAAATATGTTTCTTCACAACCAATGTGTCTTCACAACATATGTTTCTTCACAACCAATGTGTCTTTTCTGTTTCTTCACACAAAAAGGAAAGGGCGCTTTTAGCGCCCTCTTTGAATCGCTATTTTCGAATGCCCAGTGAATCAATGAGTTTCTTATAGCGGTCTACATCCTTCCTTTTCAAATAGTCCAATAATCTCCTGCGTTGCCCCACCAGTTTCAACAAACCTCGTCGCGAATGGTGGTCCTTCTTATGCGTTTTAAAATGCTCGGTCAGATAAGAAATGCGTCGCGATAATAAAGCCACCTGCACTTCGGGGGAGCCGGTGTCTTTTTCGTGTGTCCTATAGCGCGTGACAATTTCCACTTTTTGCTCAGCACTCATTGCCATGGTTTTTCTCCACCTCTCCCAAAAATACAGCGCTTCCCCCATGGGAGGGGACAGGGGAAGCCACTTCACAGTTAATACGTGGCAGCGCTCAACGAGTCCGTCAACCAAAAAGAAGCAGCGCTCATAAAAAAACGGGGCCTTAAGCATGGGCTCTCTTGGGTTTCCTGCGTTTGCTTAAGGCCCTCTCAACCTCCCTTGGGCATGCCCGCCTAACATCCGCCTCACTATCCACTTCACATGCCCGCCTCAACTTTCTCATAGGCTTTAATAATTTCTTGCACCAAGCGGTGGCGAACAACGTCTTTCTCTGAAAACTCTAAAAAACCAATCCCTTCAATCCCTTGAAGAATTTGCTTGGCATGCAAAAGCCCTGAAGGCCTTCCTTGCAAGTCCACTTGTGTCAAATCCCCTGTGACAACGGCCTTGGAGCGTGGCCCAAGGCGTGTCAAAAACATTTTCATCTGCTCAATGGTCGCATTTTGCGCCTCGTCCAAAATGGCATAGGCATCGTGAAGTGTGCGGCCGCGCATAAACGCCAACGGTGCAATCTCAATGGCTTCTTCTTCCAACAGCTGCTCAATTCGGGCTCTGTCGAGCAAATCCGCCAGAGCGTCATAGAGCGGCCGCAAATAAGGGTCCACCTTCTGCGCCAAATCCCCCGGCAAAAAGCCCAGCTTCTCTCCTGCCTCCACCGCCGGGCGCGTCAAAATAATTCTTCGCACCCTGTGCTCCATGAGTGCGGCAACAGCCATCGCTACGGCCAAATATGTTTTTCCCGTCCCTGCGGGTCCAAGGCCAAAAACAATGTCTTGTCTGCCGATCATCTCCACATAACGCTTTTGTGCAACCGTCTTGGGCAAAACGGAACTGCCACCCAAACGCTTTAAAATGGGGTTTAAAAAGAGGGGCTCCACACCTTCGTCGCCGTTGTCTTGGAAGCCGGAGAGCGCCCTCTCCATGTCTTCTATGCTCAACCCCTGGCTTGGCTTTGCAAGCATGGACAACTTTTTGAGCAGGGCCACCACAAGTCGGACTTGGCCATGGTCTTCACCGTGTATATAAACGCTTGTCCCCCGTTGCCCAATACGCACACCCATGCGCTGCTCTAGCCACCTATAATTCTCATTCTGAGGGCCTGCCAAAGCTCTGGCTAACGCGCTATCTACAATTTCAAGCTGCATAAAAACTATTCAGAAGGCGAGGACAACCTATAATCATCAGAGGACTCCCGCGAATAATGGTATGCGGTATGCCACGGGTGCCGCAAATCATCCGCATTCAACAATCTCTCCTCAACCAAATCCTCCAGCTTCTTTGGCACCGTCGAGTGTTCCAGGCGATATATTTCAATGGCTGCTTCAATGCGAGCCATTTGGGCGCGCGCAATGTGCTGTTGTATAACCGGGGTTGAAAAAAAATCTCTCTTGTCGCCAAATTCCAGCATATACCAATTGTTGCTCGCGCCAATGACACTCACAATAATCAAATAAAAAAAAGCTATCCCTATTTGCCCACCCATCCTCATCCAACGGCGCCGCGTTTTTGAGCTGGGCTCGCTCCCATGGCTCAAAGGTGAGGACAGCTGAATGCAACCTTGGTCAACCAAATTTATAAAGGCACGAAGCCCATCAAATCGACCCAGGCAGGATAAGTCAATCACCTTCTTAATGGGGAAACCCACCTTGGCTAACTGATAAATCAGCCGCTCTGGCAAGCCCAACATGTTCCGAGAGGGGCGTTGTATTTTAGGCTCCTGGGTTGATTCAGGAAAGGGCATTATCTTCTCTATAAATACATCCTCATCAGGAATCTTCTTTCGGACTTCAGGCCACTCATCCACAACGCGAAAACCATCCATGAGAATGGACTCTGTATTCAAACGCCCCCAAGTCCCTTCGCTGAGCACACTGTTCGCATCAAACTCATATCGCCCCGAGTCCCACATAAACAACTCATATAAAGCTTCCCTCATTTGCAGAAACACCAGCTGATGGAACTTCTCTTCAGCAAGCAGTTTGCGCAGAGACAACACCTCGCCCAAACTCCGCCCTGTCGTCTTATGGACATCCAAGGCAATATCCAAATCCTCCTGCTGCACAAGCTCTGCCTTCAGCAACATCTCACAAATGGTTTCCTGGCTTGACTTGCGGGAGTCTTCAACGCGAACAATCCACCCCTCGTGAAAGCTGACCCACACCGTTTTTCCCTTGGATTTAAAACGCAAAGTCCCCGTCTTCGCCTGTTGGCTCACAAGCTGAAAAATATCGGCTATGCGAAACTCCTTAAGTGTCCCTCGAAGAGCCACGGTGAGCATCCTTTGCGCGGAACAAACTGGCGATGGACAAGAAATAAATGAAACCAAAAATTAAAGTCAGCGGAACAACATAAAAAGAAAAAGGTATCTCTGAATAGGGGACGCGCATAAACCCACGTCTATAAATCAGCGCAGACGCGGCAAAACCAAATATAAAACTATAAAGCACTCCAGAAATAAACTTGCCCACATATAAAAGCCCAGCACCCGGCCAAAGCAAACTTAAACTATAAACAAAACGCTTGTGCTTCTTGCGAAACCGCGCAGTGTCCAGTCGCTTTTTAAACCCCACCAGAGGCTCCACTCCGGAGCTTTTTTGCAAAAATACACGCGTGCAGTCCAGGCAAGCACTCCTGTCCATGGAAAGCATCTTCTTGCGGTGTATTTGCCCACACAGCGCGCAGCGCTCTGAGGTGTCCAAAGAGTCCCCAAGGAAACTCAGGAGAAGAATAATAACCGCCATCAACAACGCCATCCACGGCGTCACCAAAGAAGGAGAATCCAACACCAACATCCGTGTCAGCTGCATGCGAATCAGCTCCATGTCGGCTTCCAGTTTGGCCGCGTTGAGAATATCTCGGGAATCCAAGCTGACGGTTTGCAAAAAGGTATTGGCGGAAATGGCGCCTGCCGCCGTTGTGGGCCGAAGCTCCAACAACCGAGGCGCTTTTTCAGAAACCCGTGCACGCAATTCAGAAATGCGATTGAGCTCTTGAGCGCTCAACACAGCCCCTTGATGTGATGGCCAGTCCAGCAGCTGGATGAGGTTATAGAGCGGCTCTCCCAAGGACTTGTCCAGATGGGCTGCTTGCTCAAAGAGAAGCTGGGCCTGCTCTAGCTCTCCTTTTAAAAACAAGGCCACCCCTAAATTATTCATGGCCCTGGGCTCTTCAGCCCGAAGACTCAACGCTCGCCTCAAATGCCCAATGGCCGCCTCATTATCTCCCCGCCTCAGCTCAAATGTTCCCAAGGCGGCCAACTCGGCAAAGCTCCCGCGAGAGGTTCGCAATGCTTCCTTCCAGGAATGCGCCAGGGCTTCTGTGCCAGGCCCTCCCAAATCCAACATCCACAGCTTCTCTGCAACAGTCCCCCCAAAAGTGGTTCTGCGTGCAAACCACTCCCCTGCAAGGGGAACAACACTCATTGCCACAATAACAACGGTGAGAAACAAACGCTCCTTTCTCCGCAAATAAAGAGCGATGGCGAGAAAAAAAATGAGCAAAATCATCGCCAAGCCCACTCTTAAAATGAGGGGAAGGCATAAAATGCCCAAAAGAAGCATCCATACAAACCACTTTGGAAAAGCTGTCCTCTGAAAAAACAAATAAAAATCCGCAAAAAGACAAGGCAAACTTCTCAAGAAAAAAACCAACATGGCGGCCACTGCCGTCACCACAAAACCAAAGAGCGCTGCCACTCCAATATCCGTAAGCGTTGAACGACGATAACGCGGATCATCCATCCAACTTTTGACCACTTGCCAAAATAAACCGGCACAGTGACGCCACTCTTCAGAAAAACGTTGAAGGCAAATGCCTGTGGCGCCGATGTATACGGCAGGCAAATCCGGAGCCAGTTGCATGGCGGCTTGAGTTAAAAGCTCCGTTCTCTCTTTGTCATTCTGAATGTCACGCGAGGCTGCTGCACGTATAAGCCCAACAGCAAATGCTTCAAACGCACGCGCTCCTGTTTCACGGCGCAGGCGAACCAAAACATCCAAAGCCTTCTTCTCAACTTGGAGGTCTCTATCCATATAAGCGCTGTGCCACTGCTCCCAGGCCTCATATAGCTCAGCATCACCCGCTTGGTTGGGTACCAGGCGAAGCTTGGATACCGTCGATGCCTCCAACAGGACGCCTTCTGCGGGTGCCTCCCCTTCAGAAAGCTGGAGGCCCCCCGCCGACACAGGGCTTTGGCCCACATGGCTTTGGCCTGCTGAGCCTTCATCGGTTTTTGCTAAAAAACCCTTTGTCAAAAACAAAGTTGTCTCTGCTGGCTCTCCTTCTTTGGGTGTGGGTTTGTCCTCCTCAAGCCCAGGGCTCTGCCCAACTGCGCCCTCAGCGGCTTCTGCCGACATGCCCGTTTTTAAAAACGTCCGCTCTGCTTGTGCCTCTTCTTCGGAAAGCTGCCTGTCTCCCACAAGCCCATGGGGTTGCTCAGCTGAGCTCCCAGGAGCTTCCTCTGAGGAGCCAGTTGTCAAAATGGCAAAAAAGCAGCAAACAAAAAACAAGCGCATTGGGCAGTTCGATCAATGGGGCAGTTCGATCATACGTGAAAAAAAATGCAAACTGGACGTGTTTTGTTAATGCGGCAGAGATGGACAACCCAACAGCAGACCCTTCGACGACACCCCTGGAAAAACTCCTTGAAGTCATGCAAAAACTGCGTGGCCCTCACGGCTGCCCCTGGGATAAAGAACAAGACTTAAGCTCGTTACGCAGTGGACTTTTGGAAGAATGTTATGAAGTTCTTTCTGAAATGGAAACAGCTTTGCACACCAACGACTGGAGCGGGCTCAAAAAAGAGCTGGGGGACCTTTTGTTGCAGATTGTGTTTCAAGCCCAACTCGCTTCGGAAAAGAACTTTTTTAACTTTTCTGACCTATGTACCTCTTTAACTCAAAAACTGATCAGCCAACACCCTCATGTCTTTGAAAACCACCCAGAGCCCCTGAGAAATCTCCAAACTGTATTGCGGAACTGGGAAAAACTCAAACCCAAGACAAACCGCAACTCCCTCCTGGACGGTATCCCCCAAACCGCCCCCCAACTTTTGCAAGCTGAATGTATGGGAACCAAAACCGCCCATATAGGCTTTGACTTCGACTCCTATAACACCCTCAGGACTCGAGTGGATGAAGAGCTTGCGGAGCTGGATAAAGCTGTCGCCTCAAAAGAAAAAGCAAATATATACCATGAGTTGGGAGATGTTTTCTTCAGTTTGGCTAACCTTTCACGTTGGCACAACATTTCTGCTGAAGTGGCATTGCGCGGCGCCAACCAGCGCTTTGTTGAGCGCTTTCACTTTATGGAAAGCTACTTTGAAGAACAGGGGAAAAACATAGCCGATGCCACAGCCCAAGAGTTGGACCGTGCTTGGCAAAAGGCCAAGGAAACACTTTCCAAAACAGCTTGCTTGACCGAAAGCCACTCTCCAAGTAGTTAGACTGCCCATTCTTTTTATTTTGAGGAGCGCCACTTTGGCCAATACACCTTCTGCAGAAAAACGCCACCGACAGTCCCTGGCTCGCTATGCCCGAAATAAGTCTGCCCGGGCTTCTGTTCGCACCGCTATCAAAAAAGCCCATCAGGCCCTTGCTTCAACAAACCTCAACGAAGCCAAAGAAGCCGTGCGCTTAGCAACCCAGGCTTTGGATAAAGCAGCCTCCAAGGGCGTTCTGCATGCCAACAACGCTGCAAGAAATGTCGGCAGGCTTTCTCAAGCTTATGCAAAAAAGGCCACAAGCTAACGCCAAAGCCATAAGCCTGAGCACCCCTGAACGCCATTGGCCTTTTAACGCCATTGCCTTTTAACGCCATTGCATGTGCATCTGCTCAAAGCCCTTTTGGGCTGTTTTGTCGGCAAGCCGAACAAGGGCTGCTCTCAACGCCGCCTCCGTCAAAAGGACGTCTGCCCCATAGCTGAATTCCTCGCTCTGTACAACCCGAATGGGGCCAAAGCCCTCCTTGTCCAAACTCAGCTCCACAACAGCCATAAGCCGAAAATGCGTAATTCTGCTGTTGTGCACTGTCAAAGGCTCTCTGGAAACTTGCTTTAAACGTGCACGCAAACAGCCCTGCTCGCTTAAGCTCCCCTCGCGGCTAAGCCCCCCTGCTTTGCCAAGGCGTGAGCGCAAGGCCAAGTCAAAAACCTGCCCCGCCCCTACCTCGTTGCTTAAGTTTTCAACAGGCAACATACACTCCATGCTCAGAGGGTTGGCCCCCACCCAACGGTAGCCACAAGCAAGGGCTAGCCCACACAAAGCCCCCACCCCGCACAACACAAGGACGCTCTTTGTCAAGGCACGGCATGGAGGCTTGGAGGGCTTGTACATCGGCATTCCTAAACAACAACAAAATTGACAAGGCGCTTGGGGACAAAAATGCACTTCTTCACCGTTTTGCCCTGAAGCAAGGCCGCCACCTTGGGCTCCGCCCTGGCTGCCTCACAAACAGCCTCCTCTGTCGCCTCCACCGGCAAGTGCAACTCTGCACGCAACTTGCCATTCACCTGCACAACATAGGTAATGAGTGCGTCCACCACCAGAGCCTCGTCAAAACTCGGCCACGCGGCCTCCACGGTGCAGCCCTCCTCCCCCAGGGCCTCCCATATTTCATCGCATAGGTGTGGCGCAAAAGGCGTCAGCACCAAGGCCAGGGACTTGAAGGCAAAACGCATGGCCGCCTTCTCTTCTTCCGTATGGGGGGCAGGCGCCGCATAGAGGGTGTTGAGGAATTCCATGGCCCCCGCAATGGCGGTGTTAAAAGAGAGGCGCTCAATGGCCTGCGTCACGCGCTTTATGCATTTGTGCGTGGCGCGCACCACTTCCAGGGCGGTGCCCGAAAAGGGCCCCGTCCATTGGGCCCCCTTCACCTTCTCCACATGCAAGGCGGCCAAAGCCCATATGCGCTTGGCAAAGCGATAGGTGCCCTCAATCTGCTCATTGTTCCAATTCATGTCGCGCTCAGGCGGCGCGGCAAACAAAACAAAAAGGCGCAGGCTGTCAGCGCCATATTTGCCGATTATTTCCAGAGGCGGCACAAAATTGCCCCACCGCTTGGACATTTTTCGCCCATCAGAGCCATTCACTATGCCCTGCGTAATAAGGCGCTTGGCAGGCTCCTCCACCTCCACCAGGCCCAGCAACTTCATAATACGGCACCAGAAGCGAAAATAGAGCAGGTGCATGGTGGCATGCTCAGGGCCCCCCACATAAATGTCTATGGGCAAATAGTGCTGGGCTTTGGCTAGCTCAAAAGGCCCCCCCTCAAACCCGGGGGAGAGGTAGCGCGCATAATACCAAGAGGAGTCGACGAAGGTATCCATGGTGTCCACTTCACGCCGGGCAGGGCCGCCGCACTTGGGGCATGTGGTATTAACAAAGGAAGGTACCTTCGCCAAAGGAGGCTCGCCATGGCCTTGAATGACGGCCTGCGTGTCAATGGGAGGAAGCAGGAGGGGCAACTGAGAGGCCTCCAAGTCTATGCCTTCTTCCGTTGGGTCGCAGGCTTTGCAATAAACCACTGGAATGGGGGTACCCCAATAGCGCTGGCGCGAAAAGCCCCAGTCGCGTTGGCGGTAGGTGACGGTGGGCTCCCCCAGCTTCTGCTCTTTCAGCCACTCCCCCCAGCGCCTGCGTGCCTCGGGCGAAGTCCACCCGTCGGCGCTGCCGGAATTGGCCAGCACACCGTCTTCTACAAAAGCCGTTTCCAGGGGCTCTTCGAGGGCCTTGTCTGTGGCGGGTTGAATGACGGTGCGCAGGGGAAGGCCATATTGCTTGGCAAAAGCAAAGTCGCGAACGTCGTGCGCGGGCACACTCATGACGGCGCCGGTGCCATAGTCGGCAAGCACAAAGTTGGCAAGCCATATGGGGACGCGCTCCCGGGTGAAGGGGTTTTGGGCATAGGCCCCCGTAAACACCCCCTCCTTGGCCGCCGTCTCGTCGGTGCGCTCCACCTTGCTTTGCTTGGAAATTTTCTCCACAAACTGACGCACTTTTTCGGCTTGCGCCGCCGTTATGAGGCTTTGGGTCAGCGGGTGTTCCGGCGCCAGCACCACATAGGTGCATCCGCAAATGGTATCTAGGCGCGTGGTGAAAACGCGAATGTTGTGGGGTGTGCCTTCAACCGCAAAATCCACCCAGGCGCCCTCGGAGCGCCCTATCCAATTGCGCTGTGCTGCCACAATGCGCTCGGGCCACGCTGAAAGCCCCTCCAGTGCGTCCAGCAGCTCCTGGGAATAGCGCGTTATGCGAAAGGCCCACTCGCGCATTTCCTTGTCCACCACCACCGAGTCGCAACGCTCGCAGTGGCCCTCCACCACCTGCTCATTGGCAATAACCGTGAGGCAGCCGGTGCACCAATTCAGCTTCGCCGTGCGGCGGTAGACGAGCCCTTTTTTGCGCATCTGCAAAAAAAACCACTGGTTCCACCTATAATATTCTGCCTGAGAGGTGTTCAGCTCCAATTGCCAGTCATAGGCATAGCCCATGGCCATCATCTCCTGGCGAAAGGTGGCCACGTTTTCTGCGGTGCGCGTTGCAGGGTGGACGCCGTCTTTAATGGCGGCGTTTTCGGCCGGCAGCCCAAAAGCGTCAAAGCCCATGGGGTGCACCACATCCATGCCCTGCATTAAATAGTAGCGCGCATAAACATCGCCAATGGCATAGACGCGCACGTGCCCCATGTGCAGATGTCCGCTGGGGTAGGGCAGCATTTCCAGCACATATTTCTTTTTTCGCTGTGCATGGCGCGCCATGCGGAAAACGTGCTGCTCTGCCCAACGTTTTTGCCACTTCTGCTCAACAACAGAAGGCTCATATTGCTCATGTATAGCCATGCCTGGACTCATATGGGAGCTGAGGGCAAGACGCAACGCCCTGTTGGGAAACCTCCAAACTCTCTTCTTTTTTGAAAAAGCCTTTGCCTGTGCTGAAGCCAAACGCAAAGCCTAGGTGTTGCGTTTTCTCCACAGGCTCCGCAGGAGAGGGGAGAGCAAATAGGCATAGACGAGCAGGCCTGAAAAAAGGGCAAAGCCCAGTTTAAAAGCAATGCTCAACTGGGGGGGGTGGATTTGCGAAAGCGTCGCTTCAATAATTCCCGCATAAACAAAGAGGGGAAAAGTCCCCAGCAGGAGTTGGGTGGCCGTTTTGGACTCTGTATAGAGGGCAGAGCTGCGCTTTTTGTCCTTGGGGGAGACAATGCCGCGCGCAAGCACAAAACCCGCGGCGCCCGCAATGCAGATGACGGTTATTTCCACAAGGCCATGTGGCAAAATCCACGCCCAAAACCAGGCCTGCAAAGCTTTTTGTGCATAAACCCAGGCCAAGCCTCCCAGGAGGAGGCCATTGAAGAACAGCATCAGCGCCGTCCCTATGCCCAAAGTCAACCCCAGGCAAAAACACAGAATGGCCACCTGAATGTTGTGCGTAAACAAAAAGCTCGCAAACACAACCTGCCTATCCCCGGAAGCCACGCCACGCGCGGCTTCCTGCTCCGCGCGCTGGGCAGGGTCCGTCTGCACATGGTCGGCAGGGATGACATGGTGCGCCAACTCCGGGTTGGACTCTGCCGCCAAATAGCCAAAGGCGGCCCCTCCGAAAAAAAGGCCCACAGCCAAAAGAAAAAGCCGAAATTCACGCACCCAAAGTTTTGGAAAACCTTCCAGAAAAAAGCCAAACAGCGCAGCAATATGGAGTTTGGGCCTTGGCGCCACTTGTGCATAGGAGCGAGCAACCAAGCGGTTTAAATAGTCTACGAGCTCAGAGAAGCCCGCATGCGCTTGCACCCACACCAAGTCAGAAGAAGCCAGGCGATAGAGGCGAATAAAGGCTTTGCCCTGCTCTATGGACAAGACGCTCAACCCTTGCGTTTCAGCCATTTTCAAAAGCTGCTCTAAAGCTTCCCAGCGCTGACGCTTTTCACTGACAAATTGAGCCAAATCCATGAGACTTCCGACACAGAAAAAGGGTGCTTAGGGAAAGGGTGCTTAGGCTTTTATATAAAATTGTAGAACAAAAATATTTTGAAGCCAAAGCTTGCTTGCCAAGCTGCTGCGCCGCTCACCGCCCGTTATATGCTTCAATTGACGGCCCTGCGCTTTGCAAAACAAAGCCCTGAGCTGGCAAGCTCTCCTCAACATGCTGAATGTTGACGAAAAGCCACACACAAGCATTGTCGAAGCAAAAGAAGTAATAAAATTGAAGATATGGAAACAGATATGGACAATCTTTTAATCCATTTTGAGAATTTGGACTGGGAAATTCCGCCTGAGAGGATCCGTTATAAAACATTTATTAAGGGGAAGCAGCAGATCCGCTTGCTGGAGTTTTTTGAAGGGTATGAAGAAAAGAAATGGTGTACCAAAGGACACATGGGCTATGTGCTTGAGGGAAAATTCACCCTTCATTTTAAAACAAATAAATATCAGCTAAAAGCAGGAGATATTATACGTGTACCTGAGGGAGAAGAATTTGCACATAGACCTATTTTAGAAGAAGGAGAAAATGCACGGGTGTTATTGTTTGAGTTGTTGACATAAACCATTTGTCATAAACCATTTGTCATAAACCCTATTTGCGTATCCCCCAAGGCTTGCGTTTTTATCATCCATGGGGCAGCTTGCATGCATAGGGCCCCCCCGTGGCCCCCAAGGCTTGCGTCTTTATCAAGCCCCATATACAGAACCACAAATACTTATTCTCAATTATTCTCAATTATTCCTGATTATTATTTAAAATGCAGACTTTAGCCACGCCAACCCTTCAGGACGCAAGGACGCTTTGCAAATATTATTGCATAACAACCCCTGAACATATTGAGTTTAAATTTGAGCTTGCCGGCATTTTCCGGCGTTCTCTCGCTTTGCTTGTGGACTGGTTTTTTTCTTTTTTGCTTGTTTTTGTTGTGCTCTTCGTCGTGGCCCTTCTTTTGGGAATACCTGCTGTCAATGAGGTTGTAGCTCCCTTTGCCGCTCTGCTTCGCATTCTCGCCGTTTTCTTCATTAACGTTTTCTATATGTGGGCTTTTGAGTGGTTTTGGGGGGGAAAAACGCTGGGCAAGCATTTTATGCGCATTCGCGTCATTCAAAAAACAGGGGTACGTTTAGGGGGGATGCAAGCTTTTTTGCGAAATATTACGCGGCCGATTGACGCGATGCCTTTTTTTCTCATACCTTTTTTGAAGAGTACCATCAGCTGTTATTTTGTGGGGGCAAGCTTTGCTGTGTTTTCCAGCACGCAGCAGCGGCTGGGTGACTTTCTTGCCAACACACTGGTTATTTATGAGCGTCCTGTGCGCCTTCCTCCTCCCATACAATTCAGCGCAGAGGAAGAGCGGTTTTGGAATAACAGCAAGTTTGAGTCCAACTTGCACAGCCTGACGGCTCAGGAGCGCAGCTTGCTTTTGCAAAGCAGCCTGCAGCGCGAGGAGCTCTCCCTGGAGGCGCGGCTGCGCGTTTTTCGAGCACTTTCCGCGCACCTGCAGCACGAGTTTAACTTTAAAAAACCCGCCCATATTTCTGACGAGAAATTGGTGCTCTCTGCCACCCACAAACTGTTTTCCCCAACAGCTGAGAAAAAAGGCGCTTGAGGCTTTAGGGCCTGTGGTTTGGGGTCGCCCTCGAGAAAAGCTTTAAAAATAAACATGCGCGGCAATAACAGCGCCATATGAAATGCGCACCCGCTCATTCAAGGCCCAATAGAGTGAGCTAAAAAAGCGGGGGCCGATGGAGACAGAGTTTGAAATAAAAAAATCCACCCCAAGAATAGGGCCTATATCCAAGAAGAAGGAGCTGTTGTCTTGCCGGAAAATATAAATAAAGCCCAATTGGGCTCCCAAATAGGGGCGAATGCGCTCTTCCATGAAGAGATAGCGGAAATTAAAGCTGGTCCCCAAAGTAAAATACCATTTGTTGGTTTTGTCCACGAGGAACAAGAGGGGGACTTGCATTCCCACATCCCAACCATTTTCTATATAGAGGGAGGCCTCCAAATTTAAAGGTATTCCCCAGCGCACAGGCTCCTCCCGCGCGCTAAAACCCATGCCACCCAGGCTTATTCCCAAACTCTTGTTGGCATATTGCGCTTGTGCGGGGGCAGCAAAGCACAGGGCGGCCACAAGGCTGATCCAAAAAAAGGCTCTCATGCTTTCCCCTTCTAGCGCAGTTGGCAACAAAAGCGTAGTACACTCAAAGCAAGAATTCACTTTTTTTGCATTTTCCAAAGCTTAGGGCGCTTTCCCCGCAGGGCTTGGGGGCGCTTGCCGCTGCCCCAACACTCCTTTAAAGTGGGGGCATGTCCGCTCGTGTTTTTGCCGGTTTTTTCATGGTGCTTTTGTTGAGCTGTTGGGCTTGTGTTCTTTCACCCCCTCCGCACCCCCAGGACCTTTCACCCGCAGCATTATGCGCACAATATATGCAAATGGGAGACTTGGAGCGCGCAGAAGAAGCGTGTGACAGGGGACTGCAATTTGCACCTCAATATGGCGAGCTGTGGACCCAGAAAGGCAATATTGCGCTGCAAAGGGGCCAGGAAGAGCTCGCCAAAGCGCATTATACAAAGGCCTTGAGCTATAACCCAGAGCATGCTTCGGCCCACCAGAACCTGGGCTATATTTATTTAAAAAACCGCCACTATGGCCAGGCCTATGAGCATTTGCAACTCGCGCTCAAAATCAACCCGGACTATGCGGAGGCTCGCTATAACCTTGCCCTCACCTATAGGGCCATGGACAGAAAGGAAAACGCTCGCAAAGAGCTTTTGACGCTCACCGAAATCTATCCCAACCTGGCAGATCCACGCGTGCTCCTGGGGCAATGGGCGTTTGAAGAGGGCAATGCCGGCGCCGCCATTGAATATTTCAAACAAGCCATAGCCATTGCACCTCCATATGCTGAGGCCTGGCTTGCCCTGGGCAATGCTTATATGGAGGCAGGAAATGCTTGTGAAGCCGCCCATGCCTATAGCTCATGCATGGCCTATAGCTCACGCATGGAAGGCAACGCCTCTATTTCGGAATGCCCCCCAAACTTCAGCTTCGCCACAAAAATGTGCCAAGGCGTGGCTCTTCCATACATGGACTTTGGAAAACCCAAAACCTCAGCAAAAACACCAGAAGGCCAATATGCTTTGGCTCGCATATATATAAAACATGGGCTCAAAAACGAAGCACAAAAGGCCTATGGGCGCTGTTTGCGCTATAACAACACATATGCCCCCTGTTATTATGGGCTGTTTGAGATTTTCCACGAGGAAGGCGATGAACGAAAAGCCCGCATTGCTTGTAGAAATTTCCTCAAATTTTCTAAGCGTTCGGCATTTTCCCCAGAGTATGAAACCTGCAGACGCTTGTGGCCCATGCCTTTGCACACTCTTGACGACACCCTCAAAAATTTCTCAGAATGAGGGTAGGGCCTGTTGCAGCTTCCTTGCGGCTCCTTTAGATTGAGCGCATGTCGGCTCGTACACTTATTGTTTTGATGGTTCTGTTCTCTTGGGGAAGCCTCTCTTGCATTAAAGCACCCCCCCCTCACCCTCGTGGGCTTGAAGCCAATGAGTTATGCGCACAATATTTGCACTTGGGGGATTTGGAGCGCGCGGAGGTGCAATGCGACCTTGGATTACAGTTTGCTCCTCAATATGGCGACTTGTGGACCAACAAGGGCAATATTGCGCTGGCCAGGGGGCAGGAAAGCGTGGCCAAGGAGCATTATATTAAGGCTTTGCGCTATAACCAGGAGCAGGCGCAGGCCTATATGAACCTTGGTTTTATTTATTTAAAAAACCGTCAATATGGCCGCGCGCATGACAACTTGCAAAGTGCGCTCAAAGTCAACCCGGACTATGCGGAGGCTCGCTATAACCTTGCCCTCACCTTTATAGCCATGGACAGAAAAGAATATGCTCGCAAAGAGTTGCTGACGCTCACCGAAGTCTATCCCAACCTGGCAGATCCATTCGCGCGCCTGGGGCAATTGGCGTTTGAAGAGGGCAATGCCGGCTCCGCCATTGAATATTTCAAACAAGCCATAGCCATTGCGCCTCAATATGCTGACGCCTGGCTTGCCCTGGGCAATGCTTATATGGAGGCAGGGCAGTTTACGAGTGCTGTACACGCCTTTGTTTCATGCATTGAGGCCAACCCCAACCTTCCAGAATGTCCTCACAACTTAAGCTCTGCCAAACAAAAAGAAGCGCTCACAGGGGAGGAGCTGCTTAGACTTGAAGAAACCAAGGGCACAGAAAAAACCCCGGAAAGCCAATATCTCATGGCACGCACTTATAAGGAGAAAGGACTGAGAAACGAAGAGCAAAGAGCTTATGAGCGTTGCTTGCATTATGACAACAAATACCCCCCTTGTTATTATGGGCTGTTCGAAATTTATTATGATGAGCGCAACGAGAAAAAAGCCAGCATCGCCTGTCAAAATTTTCTCAAGTTTGCCGACATCGCAGAATCCCCCAGAGAGCATGAAATGTGCAAGAGGTATCTGGGTGATGATGCCCCTTAGTTTAAACTTAAGCCACTGAGCTCATGAACGTTCGTCTGACAGTTACCCGCAGAGATAAACCCGATGCAGCGCAAGAGTCGCGCACAGAAGTTTTCGGCTCAGACATAAAAAGCATTATGCTGGGGAGAGATGCCAGCTGCGATGTTGTGCTTTCGCTGCAAGCCGTTTCGCGCTCGCATGCCTGCATTACGCGGGAGACGGGCGTTTATTATATAAAAGATGCGGGCAGCTCCTTTGGGACGCAAGTCAACAACGAGCCCTTGCCACAGGGCGAAAAACGCCGCCTCTATAATGGCGACCTCATCGCCATCGCTCAGTTTGACTTGCTCTTCGAAGACATTGCTCAGGATTCAACTTCAACAGGGGAGTGGCAGGCCAAAAAAGGCAAGCCTACGGCGGGGCGCCTTCCCATTCTCGTTTCTGAAAAACCCTGCCTCAGAATTATGAATGGTCCCAATGAGGGGACCCGAATTGAAATTGAAGAGGGACGCGAATATATTATTGGCCGCTCCAAGGAAGCCCAAATATTCATCAACGCAGACTTGGTTTCCCGCAAACACGCCAAGCTGCGAAGAGACCTGGGGGGAACGCATGTGGAGGATTTGGGGAGCCGCAATGGCATACGCCTGAACCGCAACCCCATCGCCTTTGCCACCCTAAGCGATGGGGATGAGGTGGAAATTGGCGGCATCAAAATGCTCTATATTGACTTAAATGAAATGAAAGTCAGGCCTCTCCTTTTTGACAAAGCTGAGCCCAAAACGCCTCCCCAAGAAAAACCCTCCCCGCCGGAACCCCCCGAGCCCCCCAAGGAAGAGCCTCCTGCTGAACCCCCAGCTGAGCCGGAAAAACCCGAAGAAGCTCCTGCTCCAAACGAGTTAGAGTTTCCTCTTGAAGCCGTAGATAAAGCACCGCCCCCACCCTTGCTCAAAGGCAAACAAGCCATTGTGCTGATGGTTATAGGCGGATGCGCTGCGCTGCTGGCGCTGATTTTGCTTATTCTTGTTTTTGCAGGGGCTTGAAAAATTTCTTTTTGCCCCTCCCGGGCAGGGTTATTTTGCAGAGTGGGCCTGCGGCGAAGGGTTTTTTTGCCCTCCCGGGCAGGGGTTTTCGCCTCCCGGCGAGTCACTTTTTTTGTTTTTGGTTTTGTTTTTTTCCACTCCGTGGGGGGAGGGGGCCTGCGGCCCGGCTCATTTCGCTTTCAGCGAGAGGAGGTTTCGCCTCCCGGCGAGTCACTTTTTTTGTCTGGACAAAAAAAGTAACCAAAAAAAGCCACTCTCCGAGGGCCCTGCGGGGCTCAGCG
>Ga0099364_10000279_pt1 | contig 85934 bp, 62 predicted proteins | sample TergutTh196P3_FD_73070 | JGI IMG/M metagenome (GOLD analysis project Ga0099364, IMG submission 73070) | Microcerotermes parvus P3 segment gut microbial communities from Pointe-Noire, Republic of the Congo - Th196 P3 | ecosystem: Host-associated > Arthropoda: Insects > Digestive system > Gut ...
GCAGTTGCATTTCCTCGAAAGGCGGCGGTTCCTCGTTGGGGGGGTCATCCGTGCCGAGGTTATCAGCAACATCGTCCGGTGGCTTTGCCAGGTCATCATCAGTATCGGAATCTGGTGGCGGGTCGTCATCCTCCCCCGGTTCGGCAGGCGGGTCATCCGTCGCAGTTTGATCGGGGTTTAGCTCATCTTGGGTATCGCCGTCCGTCGGCGATACCTCCTCGTCATGCGATAGTCCGGAACCGTAATTAGCATCCCCGCAGGATGTAAGCGCAAATGCCATAGTAAGTGCCAATAACACAAGGACAGCCCTTCGCATGAGCAATCCACCCCCTCGGCATAGTTTGCGGTTCCGCTATAGTGTCAGCTGGTTATCCTCCACACCACAGCGAACGGTTCTGCGGCGGGTGCGGCGTTTGGTGCCCTGCTGACTTCAATTTTGTAGTTACCGGCGGGTATGCCCGTCGATGGGGAGAAGTGGATCAGATCAAGCCCGTTTCTCGTGCATTGTGGGTAACTACGAAATAGTAAGGCATGAATGAAACTTTGATTCTGCAAATAAATTATATCGCTATACAGTAACTGTGTCAAGCTGATTCTATATTTCGCTGATTCTGTATTTCGGTGTGTTTTTCGCAGCCATCTGTCGTAATTTAGTGCATAGCTGTAAGGTACTTTTCAAGGTTTGCATAATTAGCAGTAGCAACCCTCAACCCTCAACTCTCAACTCTCAACTCTCAACCAGAAGCTCCCCCGCTTCGCCTTCCCATGTTATTAACAGTGTTCCGTTTTTTACCGAAACCGATGCAAATGAGCCAATAAACTCGTTGCTTACGCCGATTGGGTGGATATCTGTCAGCGTAGCATCGCTCAGGCAGTATTTAAGACCGGTCAGTGTCACGCCCTCTGCAATACCGCTAAGCGCAAAAATGGATATAATACCGGACACGGCAGGAGAAAACAGGGCTTTTGCGTTTGTGATCGCTGTGATGCAAATATCACGGCCTAGCAGTATACCTCCGGCTCCTTTTGAGGCAATCATTTTAAGAAGCTGGATGTTAGCCAGAGTATGGTCCAGTCTCCCTCCCAATGCCCCATCTATTATAAAAGACCCGCATCCCTTTGCAAGCCCTTCCCTGACTGCCATCATCATATCTGTATCGTCTTTATCCGCAGAGGCACGCACGACACAAGGATGCCCGGGCGCTTCGCCAAGTGAATCAAAATCGCCGACAACCATATCAGGTACGATCCCGCTGTCCATAAGCGCCGCATAACCCGCATCCGCAGCAATAATATAGTCATACTCCGCAGGCATAAAACGCCCAGAGAACTCCCCCGCCCCCACAATGTAGCACCGTTTCCCCAAATCAAAACCACCTTTTATATCAAAAAATGCACCCTGCGAGTTGGAATTATATCACATAGAATATTTTTCGTATAGATATAAACAAAACAATATGATAGAATACACAGCGGACTGGTTGCAAATCACGGGGGTATTATAGTCTGCACCATGCCTTGCGCTCGGGCGGTAAGAACACCCTGTAACCCCCGTGAATACACAGTGGTCTGTACTTAAGAACAGAGGTTACCATGATTTACAGGAAACTCATTGAATACGCCTCCGGCGGCGTTTATCCTATGCATATGCCGGGGCATAAAAGGAATGTCGGGCTGCTTCCGCATGGGCTGCCATATGGTATTGACATAACAGAGATACACGGTTTCGATGATCTTCACAACCCAAGCGGCTTGCTTGCTGACACGGCCGGGTTTGCTGCCGGGCTGTATGGGAGCGATAAAGCGTTTTTGCTCATAAACGGCTCTACATCCGGCATCCTCGCCGCTATCGGCGCTCATGCGAAACGCGGCGATAAGATTCTCTTTGCGAAGAGCTGCCACCGCTCGGTGCACAATGCCGTCTCTCTGTTCGGCTTGATCCCTTTATACATAGATACGAAAACAGATGAAACGACAGGTCTGGAGCATAGTATTGAGCCTTCGGCAGTTGAAGCTGCGTTTGAGCATAATCCTGATATTAGGCTTACCGTCATCACATCACCGTCTTATGAGGGCATAATCAGCGATATAAAGTCAATTTCTGATATCGTCCACGCAAGAGGCTCAATATTGCTTGTGGACAGCGCACACGGCGCGCATCTCGGGTTTTCCGGCGCCTTCCCTGATAGCGCGGTTCGGTGCGGCGCGGATGTTGTTGTCATGAGCTTGCACAAGACACTGCCTGCCTTGACTCAATGCTCGCTGCTCCATATTTGCAGCAAACTCGCAAACACCGAAGAAACCGGCTGTCTGTTGTCCGTGTTGCAAACGAGCAGCCCGTCATATGTCCTTATGGCATCCATCGACTGCTGTTTACGCTTGCTTGATTCTGATGGAGACTCTCTGTTTGCCGATTACGAACGCAGGCTGAGCTTATTCTACAGCAGGGTTAAAATCGTGAGGAATCTTTGTGTATTTGGTACGCAGGAACCATACCCGCATTCTATTTTTGCGCGTGACCCGGGTAAAATCGTCATTATAACAAAAAACTCTGCTCTCACCGGCACCCGGCTTGCGCATATCCTGCGCAGTGAGCACGATATTGAGCTTGAAGCCGCTCATCCCGGATATGCAATCGCAATGACATCCGTCTGCGACATCGATCTGGGCTTTGAAAAGCTGGCGCTTGCACTGACGGATATTGATAATCAAAGTACACCGTAGCGGAAATAGCTGTACAAAAATGGAGCGCAAAATGAAAGAGCTTGAAATAAGCAAAAACGATGCGGGTCAGAGGCTTGACAGATTTATTGGCAAGGCAGTTCCCCTGCTTCCGGCATCGCTCATCCAAAAATACATCCGCATTAAGCGCATCAAAGTATGCGGCAAAGGCGCGAAGCGAGATTATAAGCTGGCGGCCGGCGATACTGTGCAGCTTTATGTGAGCGACGGCTTCTTTGATGCGGCCAAACATGAGTTCATCAGCACCGCCCGGCACGCGGACAACACTGCTTACACTCCGATACCCGGTCCGGATATTATTTATGAGGACGAAAATATCCTTCTGCTCAACAAAAAAGCGGGTGTTTTATGTTACAACAGCGATAACCCGGACTGCCCCGATTTGATTTCGATGGTGAAGCAGTATCTGTATGAGAAAAATGAATGGCTGCCGAATGAAGAAAACTGTTTCGCCCCTGCTGTATGCAACAGAATCGACCGAAACACCTCCGGTATCGTAATTGCCGCCAAAAATGCCGAATCCCTGCGGATTATCAACGAAAAGCTCAGGACGAGGGAGATAGACAAGTATTACCTCGCAGCGGTGCACGGCACGCCGGAACCGTCTTCCGGCGTGTTAAAAGGGTATATAACTAAAAACAGCGCCAGAAATATCGTATCTGTTACAAAAGACTATAGTATCGGCGCGAAGGAAGCGCATACAGAGTACAAAACGCTGGCTTCAAGCGAGAACCGCTCCTTACTGGAATGCCGCTTGATAACCGGACGCACACATCAGATCCGCGCCCAGCTTTCCGACTTCGGACATCCTATTCTTGGCGACCGTAAATACGGCAGCAGCAAGCAAAGCGGAGGATACACAGGTTCGCACCAAGCCTTGTGTTCATATAAAATAGTCTTCTCATTTCAATCAGACGCAGGGCTCCTATCCTACCTCAAAAATCAATCCTACGAGATTCATGACATCCCCTTCGCCGGCTTATTTGAGGAAAGCCGCGTTTAGCGCAATGGCGCAATCCTGAACTCTCCTGATTCAAGGTTTGCCCCATAGCGCCGTCACGCTTAGGCTTATAAATATTACAGTACCTTAATAATTAATTAAGCAAATAAAACAACAAAATCAAATCCGTCTGCGGAGCAGACACAACAACTGTCAACTCTCAACTGTCAACTCTCAACTGTCAACTGTCAACTGTCAACTGCGGCTTATCCGCATTAGTTCCTTTATGCTATATTCACGGCGCTTTGTTCCTGCCTAATCAGTCTTCGCGCCGGGTTCTGCTACATAGCTGCCGGCATCAGCTATATATCCCTCAACGCACATGCGCTCTACATACCCCAGTACTTTATACCTGCTGTTATCCGATAATCTCCTGAACATACCCAGTAGCTTCTGCTCTACATCGCTTACAAGGGATGCGGATGTGCTCTCAGATAATAGCCAGTCAAGCGATATAGCGTAATTGCCGGCGATTACTTTCAGTACAGGTTTTCTTGGAATTGCCAGATCGTGTTCCCATCTGTATACAGAGTTCATTGATACCCCGAGAAGCCTGCTTTGCTCAAACAACGTTTTTTTATCTTTCAATCGCAGATTGCGGAGTTTTTCTCCTAATGTCATGACGATTCATCCTTTCTTTATTACGGCTTTCACCGTTGATTTCACATTTAATGTAATTAAAGTCTACATGCTAGATAAACTTTAAAGTCAACACAAAATTCTATTTTTTTAAACTTTTTAACAAATAAAGGCATTTCCTTCATTAATTTGAGGAAATGCCTTTGTTTTTGTGTTTTATGATATTACATTTTTCAATCTTAATCCATAACTTAGTGTACTTTTTATACTTATGACAACAAGAAAATGAAGATTATCTATAAAGTAGCTTTAATGTTATCGCATTAATATGACTTTATTCAGCCTATAATGATCTTTCCCAATTGCTACATGTCAACCGCTCACAGCTCTCTTGACAGCTGCGCATCATTATAGTATGATTCGCAGGTAATTTTAAGTTCTCCGGAATAAAGAAAGCAGAGGTAAGTATGCGTAACAAGTTTGTTTTATTCGATGCCTGCAGAAGCATGGCAAGTCTTTACATTAACAGCAACGAGCATGACGACGGAGCGGGCATCGCGCTGACAGCTCTGCAGCAGGATATCAACATGGTATCGGGGGTGTTGCCCTCCTTAACAGACAATCCAGCCTGCCTTTCACCGATGAGCGTAATCGCAGGGACTATCGGCAAGTGCCCGGTAATCAGCCAAATGATTGCCGATAACAAGCTCGATATCAAGCCCGTACAGGGCAAAAGAGAGAGCTATATAATTGAGGTTGTGGAAAACCCGTATGAAAACGTAGGTCTGGCTCTTGTCATAGCCGGAAGCGACAAGCGCGGCACAATCTACGGCATTTACGAAATCAGCAAGATGATCGGCGTATCCCCTTGGGTGTGGTGGGGCGACAGCGTACCCGACCGCAAGGATAGGATTGCATTCCCCGGCGGCCTACGCATCGTCCAGGGCGAACCCTCCGTCAAGTACCGTGGGTTCTTCCTCAACGACGAAGCACCCAGCCTCTCCGGCTGGCTGACGAAGCATTTCCCGAAGGTAGCAAACCCGCAGGCAACGCAGGGATGCGGCAGCGGGTTTTATACAAAGGTCTTCGAGCTTCTCCTGCGGCTCAAAGGCAATTACCTCTGGCCGGTCATGTGGAACAACTCTTTCCATACGGACGACCCGCAAAACACCGTTCTCGCCGATAAGTACGGCGTTGTCATGGGCACGTCGCACCACGAGCATATGACCTGCGCGGACAAGGAATGGAACTGGGCGAACCTCGGCGCCTGGAACTACGCCACAAATCGCGATAATATATATTCATTCTGGAAGAAAGGAACCGAAGCGCGTAAGAGGCGCGAATCAATAATAACCCTCGGAATGCGCGGGCAGCTCGATACGTCCATACTCGGACCGGATGCCACTTTGAAAGACAATATGGAACTGATGCAGCGTGTTCTGACAGACCAGCGCGAGATTATCGAAGACGTTCACGGCAAGGCGGATGCAGTGCCCCAGATGCTGGCTTTGTACAAGGAAGTGGAGGCTTTCTACTACGGCGACGATGCATCAGGTAAGCTCGATGTACCGGAGGATGTCACGCTTATGCTCTGCGATGATAACCACGGCAACCTGCGCACGCTGCCGACTGCGGAAATGCTCAAACGCTCCGGCGGTTTCGGCATGTACTACCACCTCGACTACCGGGGCGGGCCTATCAGCTACGAGTGGATCAACCAGACTCCCCTGCCAAAGATTTGGGACAACATGACAAGGGCATATGAAGCGGGCATACGCGATATTTGGATTGTCAACGTTGGCGATCTGAAACCTATGGAGTTCCCTCTGGAATACTTCATGGCGCTTGCATATGATTTTGATACATGGAGCAAACCGAACAAGACAGAGGAGTTCACCTTGCAATGGGCTCGGCGCGAGTTCGGGCAGAGCAATGCCGAGGCCGCTGCGGAGGTTATCAACGGGTATACTAAAATACTCGGCGCGAGAAAGGCCGAGGTCGTACACAGCGACCCGCCGACATTCAGCCCGACTGCTTTCCTTGAGGCGAGCCGTGTGCTTGAAAGTTTTATAGCTGTCGTCGCCAAAGGCGAGGCTGTGTATGATAATTTACCTGAGCATAAGAAAGCCGCGTTCTACCAGATGGTTCTATATCAGGCGCGGGCTGCTAAGAATGTATACAAAACGCATATCTGCGCCGCCTGGAGCCTGCATTACGCGAAGCTCGCAGACCCTTTGGCAAACGAATACGCCCGCATGGCGAGGGAAGCGTTTGAGAAAGACGCGGAGGATATGGAGTATTACAACAAAACCCTGTCCGGCGGGAAATGGGACGGCATCATGCGGCAGAACCATATGCGCTACACTGCATGGGACGGCCCGAAAACGCATGTAGTGCCTGATGTAATGCCCGAAGTCGGCGAAGTTCTGCCGGGTGCGCAAAATGCGTTGGATACGTCAGGCGGCGCGGATTCGAGTGCCGGTTACTCTGCGCCTATAGCCGTGCCAATCCCGGATGCGCCTGATGGAACATATGTGGAAACGCACGGTTTCGTGTCGATGAACCCATCGGGCTTCATCAGCAACACGGAATCGGCAGACGGGGCTTGGGTTGTCATCGATGATTACGGCCGCGAGTTTGACAGCGTTAGGGCAGTTGGCAGAAAGAGCAAGGATGCCCGCTGCGGACACCATACCGCTAGCTGCCCGGTATCATGCGCGGTATGCGGGTATGCTCCGTTCAAGGAGTATTGCTTTGAAATCACCAACGCATCGCCTGTCCTCGAATATAGTTTCTTCTTATATACCGAAGGGGATTATACAGTGAATATATTCATCGCCCCGTCCAACAATCCATACCACCCCACCGTAAAGCCTTTTTCCGAACAATTGAGGTTCTCGGTTCAGATGGACGATGGCGGTATAGAAACCGTAAGCTGCATCCCCGAGGAGTTTGATGTCGGCTACGGCGGCGCATGGGCGTTCGGAGTTATGAACAACGCCCGCGTAATCGCAATCCCCTGCGGTTTCCTGCATGAAGGCCTGCACTGCCTGCGCGTTTATGCCGTAGACCCCGGTGTCGTCATCCAGAAAATCATAATTGCCCCACCCGATGCCAAACAGACAGTCATCACACATATGCCCCCGACAGAACACTTCATGGGTTCATACTTCGGCCCACCGGAGAGCTTCAGGAAGTTGTAAAAAATCACCACAAATACTCATCAAACGATTATTGACGGCAGAGCATCAATAATGTAGACTTATACTCAGGCGTTGCCATAAATGGTAGGCGGTTAGCCCTTATCACAGAGGGCATATCTTGCCCTCTGATATCACGAAAGGGGGGCTGCCCGTGGTCACACATATGGAATTATATTCTCTGTGTCTTGTTATCATCGGTATTATCGGCCTCGTAAGAGTTTTCGATAAAAGAAAATAACCGCCCCTAGCACGTGCGGTTATTTTCTATCGCATTCACTAGGCTAACCGTTTACCGGCAACGCCTCTCATGTGCCAATTGTACAGCTAACGCAAAGAAATGTCAACACAATTTTACTTAACGAGCATATATTTTCTGTGTTTTTTTGTGTCTTGTTATCGTCGGTATTATCGGTCTCGTTAGAGTTTTCGGTAAGAATAACCGCCCCTAGCACATAGGGAATAATAAAATTAATCCCGCAAACACCCAATCGGTACAACCCATACGTTGTTTTTAAGTTGGAAAGCGTGTTCTGTTGCAGTCATTACCATCAAAAAAGACGGTGCCGGCATTTTTGATGTATCAATATTATTGCTGAATTTTATTAAGTTTTCTGCCGCTTTTTCTATTTCCCCTGCACCCATTTTGATTTCCACAGCCGCCCAACGCTCATCCTTTAATTGGATAATCGCATTCACTTCAAAATTTAATTGGTCACGGTAATGATAAACAGAGCCGTCCAAGCTGTCGGCATAAATTCTTAAATCGCGTATGCACAGGGATTCAAACAGGTAACCAAAGGTTCTAAAGTCATTCAGCAGCTTTCCGCTATCGGCACGCAAAGCCGCTGTTGCAATCGACGGGTCTATGAAATGCCTTTTCGCTGTGGTTCGGATAGCTCTTTTTGAACGCAGATGCGGACTCCATGCGGGTAAATCCTCAACAACAAACAATTTCTTCAATGCAGCGATATAGTCGTTAATTGATTTATCTGATAGTCTTTCATCATTGGTTACTAGGTCTTTAAGCAATGTCATAGTATTAGCTTGCGTGGAAACATTCCGGGCAATTGAGCGAAGTAATGCATAAACTCTATTAGGATTGCGCTCCACATCATCTATTCTTGACATATCGTAATTAGCGACTGCATCTAAATAGTTGTATACCATTCTCAGGGCATATTTTTTGTTTTCTTCGTTTACAGCTTCCGGCCAACCGCCGCGTGTCAGAATAAATGCTAATTTTTCAATAGATAATTTATTTTCATCGAACATATCCTTTTTGCCATCAAACAAATCAATCAAGGAAATAACTCCGCTGGATTCTCCCGATTCAAACAAGGACATCGTTCGCATTGTCATTCTGCTGATCCGTCCCGTGCCGGTATGCATGTCAGAGGTTTCCGGCGGAACAACAGAACCGGTAAGAATAAACTGTCCACGTGCTCTTCGTTTATCAACGGCAAAACGCACAGCGTTCCATAAAACAGGTGCTACTTGCCATTCATCTATAAGCCTGGGAGGTTCACCTTCCAAAAGTCTTGACGGTTTTGTATCTGCAAGAAGCTTATAAGCTTCCGAATGGTCAGGGTCTTGCATATATAAAGCACTTTTTGATATTTCTTCAGCAGTTCGCGTTTTTCCGCACCATTTTGGTCCGACAATCAGAACGGCACCAGAAGTCGCCAATCCAAGTTTTAGCTTTTCATCCGAAATACGGGGTAAATACTTCTTGTTCATCAATCTTACCACCTATCACTTTACGCTGTATTATATCTGTATATTCTAATTTTGTCAAGCTGTTGCTTCGTTATTTGTCATGGTTTTAATTCCGGATTTGTCATACTTATAGTTCCGGTTTTGTCATACTTTTTCTTGTACAGCGGGGGTAAAAGACTATTAATAATATTGTCCATTGCACGACTAGTGCTGAGAAATCTCAGCACTAGTCGTGGGTTTTCGCGCCCTGCGGTTATGGTATTCTCAGCACTATGCTGTGGCTTATGCCGGTGGTCATGTCTCTGGCAGTCAGCGTTACGTTGCCGGCTGTGCCTCTGATGGTGACTTGACCGGTTTTTGCATCCACAGTCGCGAGCGTTGTGTTGCTGATAGTCCAAATAACACCGTCTATCCTAGCATCCGTTGGGGTGACTATCAATCCGAACTGATAGGATGTATTCCGTGCTGCCACAAACATAGCCGGGGCTTGAGCGTTGTTGTAGCTGATTCTCAGGGTTTCTATTGCTTTGGAGTCAGTCGGGGTTTTTTCCCATTTTGCTGTTAATGTTAAATCATTCGTGACCGGTGTATCGAAGTCGAAAGGCTCGTCGTCATCGTCACGATACCATCCCAGGAAAATGTATCCATCTTTTTTCGGTGCTTCCGGTTCTTCGATAGTGCTGCCGTGTTCGGCAAGAATTTCGTCAACATCGCTGCCGCCGTCACTGTCGAAAGTTACTGTGTAAATGATTATGGTGTACTGGGCTTTGACTGTGAGATTTGATGTTATGTTGGTGAATGCGACATCCCAGCCTGTGAAGTTATAGCCTTCCCTTGTGGGATTGGTAGGTGCTATGGCGGCATCAAAGTGGTTGACGGTCTGGGTGTCGATTACGCTGTCGTCCCAGTCAACGAAGGTCACGGTGTACTGTCTGATTGTGTACTGCGCCTTGACTGTGAGGGTTGATGTGACATTGGTGAAATCGACATCCCAGCCAGTAAAGATGTAGCCTTCTCTTGTTGGATTGGCGGGTGCTATGGCTGCCTCGCCGTGGTTGATGGTCTGGGTGCTGATTACTGTATTATCCCAGTCAACGAAGGTCACGGTGTACTGCGCTATCGTGTATTGTGCCTTTACGGTGAGGTTTGATGTGACGTTGGTGAATGAGACATCCCAGCCAGTGAAGATGTAGCCATCCCTAGTGGGGTTGGAGGGTGCGATGGCTGCCTCGCTGTGGTTGACGGTCTGGGTGTCTAGCACGCTGTCGTTCCAGTCAACGAAGGTCACGGTGTATTGGCGGATTGTGTATTGTGCTTTGACCGTAAGGTTTGAAGTGACATTGGTGAATGAGACATCCCAGCCAGTGAAGATGTAGCCATCCCTAGTGGGGTTGGAGGGTGCGATGGCTGCCTCGCCGTGGTTGACGGTCTGGGTGTCGATTACACTGTCGTCCCAGTCAACGAAGGTCACGGTGTATTGGCGGATTGTGTATTGTGCTTTGACCGTAAGGTTTGAAGTGACATTGGTGAATGCCGTATCCCAGCCAGTGAATATGTAGCCTTCTCTTGTTGGGTTGGCTGGGGCTATCGCAGCTTCGCCGTGGTTTACGGTCTGGGTGCTAATAACCGTGTCATCCCAGTCAACGAAAGTCACGGTGTACTGTCTGATTGTGTACTGCGCCTTGACTGTGAGGTTTGATGTAACGTTCGTGAAGTTCACATCCCAGCCCGTGAAGATGTAACCCTCTCTTGTGGGATTGGCGGGTGCAATTGCGGCTTCGTTATGGTTGACGGCCTGGGTGCTGATAACGCTGTTATCCCAATCAACGAAAGTCACGTTGTATTGTGCGATCGTGTACTGCGCTTTGACGGTGAGGTTTGATGTGACATTGGTGAATACGACATCCCAGCCTGTGAAGATGTAACCCTCTCTTGTGGGATTTGCGGGTGCGATAGCTGCCTCGCCGTGATTGACGGTCTGGGTACTGATAACCGCATCATCCCAATCTACGAAGGTGACGGTGTATTGTGCGATCGTGTACTGCGCTTTGACGGTGAGGTTTGATGTAACGTTGGTGAAATCGACATCCCAGCCTGTGAAGATGTAGCCTTCTCTTGTGGGGTTGGTCGGTGCTATGGCGGCATCAAAGTGGTTGACAGTCTGGGTGTCTAGCACTCCGTCGTCCCAGTCTACGAAGGTCACGGTGTACTGTCTGATTGTGTATTGAGCCTTGACGGTGAGGTTTGATGTGATGTTGGTGAAATCGACATCCCATCCTGTGAAGATGTAACCTTCTCTTGTGGGATTGGCGGGTGCTATGGCTGCCTCGCCGTGGTTGATGGTCTGGGTGTTGATAACCGTGTCATTCCAATCTACGAAAGTGACGGTGTATTGTGCGATCGTGTACTGTGCTTTGACAGTAAGATTTGATGTGACGTTTGTGAATGCAACATCCCATCCTGTGAAAATGTAGCCTTCTCTTGTTGGATTGGTTGGCTCGGCAGCAGCCTCGCCGTGGTTGACGGTTTGGGTACTGATAACAGCGTCGTCCCAGTCTACGAAGGTGACGGTGTACTGGCGGATTGTGTACTGTGCTTTGACGGTAAGGTTTGATGTGACGTTCGTGAATGTGACATCCCAGCCGGTGAAGATGTAACCTTCTCTTATCGGGTTGGCGGGTGCTATTGCAGCCTCACCGTGGTTGACGGTCCGGGTGCTGATAACCGTGTCATCCCAGTCAACGAAAGTCACGGTGTACTGTGCGATTGTGTACTGGGCTTTTACGGTGAGGTTTGATGTGACGTTTGTGAAATCAACATCCCAGCCAGTAAAGATGTAGCCTTCTCTTGTTGGATTGGCGGGTGCTATCGCAGCTTCGCCGTGGTTGATGGTCTGGGTGCTGATTACTGTATCATCCCAGTCAACGAAGGTCACGGTGTACTGGCGGATTGTGTACTGCGCCTTGACTGTGAGGTTCGACGTGACATTGGTGAAGTCAAAATCCCAGCCAGTGAAGATGTAGCCTTCTCTTGTGGGGTTGGTCGGTGCTATGGCGGCATCAAAGTGGTTGACGGTCTGGGTGCTGATAACCGTGTCATCCCAGTCAACGAAGGTCACGGTGTATTGTCTGATGGTGTACTGTGCTTTGACCGTTAGATTCGATGTGATACTCGAGAAGTCTTCACTCCAGCTTGTGAAGAAATAACCTTCCCTTGTTGGATTGACTGGTGCAATGGCTGCATCGCCATGGTTTACAATCTGGGTGCTGATAACCGTGTCATCCCAGTCAACGAAGGTCACGATATGAGTTAAGATGTGCGATTGCACAAGCATGATAAATCTATAATTACTTGAATACGGGAACTCACCCCTGCCAATAATGTCGTTAGGAGGATTATGCGTAGTGGGTTGCTCCCGGGTGCTACTTGCCCAGTAGTCGTACTCGCCATTTATAGTAATTATGCCCTCATCGCCGCCGCTGCCTCTGCCGATGGCTGCTATATTTGTGCCGCTGCTGCCCGTTACAGCGAGTACGTTTCCACCGTTAATTATTATATTACCGCCGCCACCGCCATAGCCTGATACGGGACCGCTAGAACCTCTTCCACCGCCGCCGCCAATTCCCGCACTGCTGCCGCTTCCTACTGCAGTGATGTCACCGCCGTTTATCGTTATCGTTCCCGCACTGGCTGCACGGTAGGAACCGCCCAAAGAGGAATATCCACCGACTGCGGTTCCTATACCGGCCCCGCCGCCGCTGCCTTCTGCATATACGATGCCACCGTTAATGGCAAGATAGTTAGATTGACCTACTAAAATCCCTGGGTTGCCAGACCTTCCAATGGCTACTAGGCTTCCGTTTCCTTCTATGATGAAAGCCGCATTAGTCTCGGTTTGTATACCCGCAATGGTTCCTGATGAACTCGATAAACTGGCATCCAGGTTATTCTCGCCTTGAAGCCCCAATGTCGTGTTTGAGCCACCGCTTAACAGCAACGGGGATCCGTTATTGCCAGATATCACAATCGACACATTATTAAGCATCATCCGCACGTCCGCAGAGTTTTCAGCAACCACGATACGGCGGCTTCCCGTTACCGCTCCGGTGACTTCGATGTTGGCTTTTTTGCCTAGACCACCTATTGTAAGAACTGTGCCGTCAAAGCTCCAGTTTGTGCCACTTTCGCTGCCCACGGCTGCTTCTATGTTAAAATACTCTTTCTGAACCATTGGTAGCGTTGTGCTTTCTAGTCTGATAAATCTATAACCACTAGTATATGGAAATGCACCACTGCCGATAATGTCGCTGGGCGGATTATGCGCCGGTGGCTGATACAATGTCGTGCTAGCCCAGTAGTCGTACTCACTGTTGATTGTAATGATGCCTTCATCGCCGCCGCTGCCTCTGCCGATGGCTGCTATGTTTGTGCCGCTGCTACCCGTTACAGCGAGTATGTTTCCACCGTTAATTGTTATATTACCGCCGCCGCCGCCATAGCCTGATACGGGACCGCTAGAACCAGTGCCGCCGCCGCCGCCAATTCCCGCACTGCTGCCGCTTCCTACTGCAGTGATGTCACCGCCGTTTATCGTTATCGTTCCCGCACTGGCTGCACGGTAGGAACCGCCCAAAGAGGAATATCCACCGGCTGCGGTCCCTATACCGGCCCCGCCGCCCCTGCCTTCTGCATATACATTGCCACCGTTAATGGCAAGGTAGTTCGATTGACCCACTAAAATCCCTGGGTTGCCGGACCTTCCAATGGCTACTAGGCTTCCGTTTCCTTCTATGATGAGAGCCGAATTAGCCTCGGTTTGTATGCCCGCAATGGTTCCTGATGAACTCGATAAACTGGCATCCAGATTATTCTCGCCTTGAAGCCCCAATGTCGTGTTTGAGCCCCCTCCTAGCAGCAGCGGGGATCCGTTATTACCAGATATCGTAACCGACACATTATTAAGCATCAGTTGCACGTCCGCCGATCTCTCCACAACCACGATGCGCCGTCCATTCGACACAGTGCCGGTGACCTCAAGGTTGGCTTGAGCATTAAAGCCGCCCACGGTTAGGATCGTGCCATCAAAGCTCCAATTCGTGCCGCTCTCACCGCCTACCGCTGTCTCGATGTTGAAATACTCAACCAGTCCTAATGGTGTCTGGTTCTGCTCGATCCTTATGTATTTAAAATCGCTGGAATACCGAAACTCACCGCTTCCTATTATATTGTTCGGTGGATTATGTGCCGGGGGTTGATACGCTGTCGTGCTAGCCCGGTATTCGTACTCGCCGTTAACCGTTATTGTACCATCGGTGCCATTGTTGCCTCTGCCTATTGCCGCTTGTGTTCCCGTAGAAGTGCCCGCAATGGCAAGCACGTTGCCGCCGTTAATGGTAATTACACCACCGCTCCCGGAGTTCCCACCGCCTATACCCGCGCTATTGTTGCTGCCAACGGCTGCGACATCACCGCCGTTCACTATAATCGTTCCGGATGCTAAGCCACTGCCTCCCCCTATGCCCGCCCCGCTGCTTCGGCCTACCGCATAGATGATGCCGCTGTTAATTGTTAGGTGGTTTGTAGCGCCCACAGTAATCCCTGCGCTTGTGCCGCCGCCTCGGGTTTCCAGGCGGCCGTCGCCCTCGATGACGAGCACCGCATTAGCTCCGGAATGTATACCCGCCAATGCAGTCGAACTTGCTGTCGAAGTGTTAACCAATCTGTTGCTGCCTTTTAGTGTCAGTGTCGTGTTCGACCCGGCGTTCAGCAGTAACGGGGAAAAACCTGTTGCAACCGTAATATCCACACCATTCAGCGTCAGCCCCACCCCAACCGCATCTGCCGCAACCGCGATCCGCCGTCCGTTCGACACCGTGCCGGTGACCTCAATATCCGCGCCGCTGCCTAGCGTTAGCACCGTGCCGTTCCAAGTCGTGTTTTGGAGCGTGTGTTCATCAAGGCCGCTTGTCCATGCTCCTTCAGAAATGTCAAACACCCCGGTCGGAATCCAGGTGAATACGCGCGTCCAGCCGGCATAAATTGTAGTATCCGCGGTAAGAGTCGTTAGCGGACTCACTTCCGTCAAAAACCCGCTGTCAAGGAACCATCCGTCGAAATCATACCCCGCGCGGGTCGGGGCTGCCGGGAATTTTGGAGCATCCATTATGGGGGTGCCGGAAATAAAGCGGATAGGCTCGATAACCTCCGGGTCAGACGGATCCGCAACGCTGCTGCCTAAATCGAAACTCAACTGCCGGAGAGTCACCGCAGTACCGGTGCTGTATATGTCGTAATTATTGAACCCTTGGACAAAAGGATCCGTCCATTGGGTGCATAGAATGTTTGCAGCGTAAACGGCGTCATAGGCCGCAGTCCGATTGCGTGCGGTATTAGCGGAGTTGCTTACAAACACAGCATCCGCGCTAATAGCTAGGTTTTCATAATTAATTACGGATAATAGGCTGATGCCGCCGCCGTTTGGTGCATGGTTTTTTGATATAACCCCACCTTCAATTACGGTAGTTCCATCGTTAGTGATAAAAATTCCGCCCCCGCTAACAGTTGCTTTATTATCGTCTATAATACCGCCTTTCATTTGATAAGAAGCGTTGTTTTGAAGGCCGCCACCGTATACAGTAGCGTTATTATTTGTAATTTCACCATTTACCAAAACGAAATCCGCAAAGTTAAGCACACCGCCGCCGTAATCTGCGGTATTGCCGTCGATAATACCACCATTCATTTCAAAAGGCCCTTGCGAACAAACTCCCCCACCTTGAGATGTAGCAGTATTGTTAGAAATCTTGCCGTTTTCCATGATAAAACTACCGAAAACAAAAACTCCGCCGCCACTTGAGGCTGTATTGTCTTTTATAACACCACCGTGCATTATAAACGAACCCGGGTTAACGAGTACGCCACCACCGATTTGAGCAACATTGCCGGATATTTCGCCCCCTTCCATAATTAAGCTACCGTTGCTAAATACGCCGCCTCCTCTTTCTTCGATTAATGAACCGGTTGCGGGGGGCAGATTATGTCCGCTGATTACGCCGTCAATCAGTGTAAGTATACCAAGATTAAACACGCCCCGCCCGTTAGTGCCCGGGACTCGCGTGAGGTTGACTCCATCCAGGGTTAAGCTTCCCCCGAAGTCAACACTAATAACGTCATAGTCTCCGCTTGCTGTCAGCGTACGCGCTGTTTCCCCCGAGCTTCTAAGTGTGATCCGCGCACTGCCGCCAACATTTAAAGACGTTGGATTGCCTATGGGCCCGACAAGCGTAATATCTTCGGTGATTTCTATTATTGTCGGTATTCCGCCTATTCCGGCCACTACCATTGTATCCCTTAATTGCGCTTCGGTGGATACCGTATATGTTACTACGTTTTCAACTACTGCTCCAAAAGGCAGCCTCGCCACATGCTTTGATTCATCGCTAATATTGATGTAGCCTTCGTAAAAACCGATAGGCGCGGTGCTATCAATGAGCATTGCAGCATTTAGCTGCCCTGTGCCGCCGGCAGCTACGGTCACGGTAGTGTTGCTGAAATTGATATTAGCGGCTCCCCCGGGGTTGTTGATGAAAGAATGTGTGATCGTATATGTGCAGGAAGATGCGCTTTTGTTCACGATTTGAATGGGTATTGTCTTATTCATGGGCTCGTTATCAGCTTTGTTGATTCCTCCAAAGTTCAAAGAAGCCATTTGCTTATCTTCGAATGGCGCAGTAGAGCTGCTTCCAATGGGTACCGGTTGCTCCACAGTGACAACGGCCTGCGTTGTTAGCGCCTCAATCGGCTGCACGAAGCCGGCACCGACAGAGAAAACGCTGTTGGAGCCCGCATCGGCTAAGGGGCGGGCTGTGTTCATAAGTTTTGTCTTGATCTCGTGTGGCTGCGAACCCGGGTATGCCTCCAGCATCAAAGCAGCTATTCCGGATATTATAGGAGCAGCAAGAGATGTCCCGCTTTGGTGTCCATAGCTGCCATTGAACACAGTGGTGTAGATATTCGTCCCGGGGGCTGTTATGTCCGGCTTTATATGGTGCGTTAAAGACAGCGGGCCACGAGATGAGGAAGAAGCAATTCGATCGCCAAGCGACGGCTGGCTCCCTCCGCCGGCTGTTCCATTTCCCACTGTTATCGGAAGGGATGCTGTCGCGGGGGCTGTGATTGTATATGATGTGCCAAATGTTCCTCCGCTATTACCTGCGCTGACGACTACGACAATGCCCGCCATAGCCGCTACGTTAGCTGCGGAGCTCGCGGGTAAAAAGGGATGATATACTGCTGAGCCGAAGCTCATGTTCATCACATCCACCCCGTCTGCATAAGCTCTTTCCATAGCAGCAATTGAAGATCCACCGCCGCCGCCGCCGGTCAGTTCAATACGGTAATTATAGAGCTCTATGTCCGGTGCCATGGCTATGACAGCACCGGACACCGCAGTTCCGTGATTATTTACAGGGATAGCATCATGCCAGAAATCCCAGCCCGGTATTTTTCCGGTATCATCTAAATACCGCTGAAACTCGGGGTGCGAGTGCTCGATGCCTGTATCAAGCACAGCCACACGGACACCCGCCCCGGTGTACCCCAATACGTTGTGAATGTAGTCAATGTTGAAATACTCCCTGGTTACTTGCAATAACTCAGGATTAACAAATGACGTAGATTCGAGGTCCGGCATGTCTTCCTGTTCGTTATGCGGGTAGTACACCACATTTGGGAAAACGCCGTATACCTCAGGCAGCGTCGCGATCTGCTCCGCCATTTCAGCGGTGGCACGCATGAACACGCCGTTGAATAAGGTATGGTGTTCGGCGAATATCTCTGGCGCTAAAGCTCCTGAATTATTTAACTGGTTGGATGTTGCAAGCATTTGCTCCAATTGACGGCTGAACGCGGCATGCGCGGCTAATGCCTGTGCGTCGAATGAAGCTCCAGACATCGCGTTGCCGGAAGCGATGCCGTGTTCTTGCATAATCCGCAGGGTTACGGACGGCGGCGTCGCGAACTGTACAATAATTTCAATAATATCACCGGGGGAGTTTATCGCGTATTCCCCGTCGAAGCCCATCATGCCAACCGGATTGCCTAATGTGCCGGTCGTTACGCTCTCGTAGCTTTGGATGTCTACCGACTCTATGCTATCGTGCATGAGTTCCGACATAAAAAAGCCGTCATCGTCCCATTGAGCGGCCTGGGCTTCAATCCCCAGCCAAGGAACATTGACGAGCAACATCGTGAATACAAGCAGCAGTCCAATCCCGGCTCGCAGTCTCTTCAAAAATCTCTCCATTATCAGTTTCCCCTTTTCCCATATTTATCATTTTTATGCGCGAAAATGCCGATTAAAACGAGAATGATTTGCGTGTTCATACTTTGTTCACTATATCACTGCAGTTTGAGTATGTCAACAATAATAATAACATCTTTTTACAATTTCATTTTGTGTACAACAGTCTACACAACAACACAAGGACAACAGCATGATGCAAATCTGCATCATGTGCAATCCTTTGAATTTACTACAAGATATATAATTCCTAATTCCGTATTATCCCCTTCACCTTTTCCGCCTGCATCTGCGCCTTGACGCATAGCTCCGCTGCTTTGAAAGCGTGTTCTTGGGTCATGGCGTTTTCCGTGCGGTTTAAGCAATCCAGTATTAGCTGCCCGAAATAAGGATATCCGACCTTGCCCTCGACATCGATGTACTGCTCGGTTTCCTTATTTGCCAGATATACATGCCCGCCCCTGCTGCTTCGTGCGACATCGCAATATTTGCGCAGCTCGATATACCCGTCCGTGCCCAAAATGAACATACGCCCGTCGCCCCATGTGCATAATCCATCAGGTGTAAACCAGTCCACGCGGAAATACCCGAACGCCCCATTGTCGCCCCGGAGCGTGCAGTCCCCGAAATCATCCAAGCCCGGATACTTGGGGTGGTTGAAGTTCTCAATCTGCGCGGCGATAATCTCCGCATCCGCCGCATCTGTATAATAAAGGAACTGCTCAATCTGATGGCTGCCGATATCGCAAAGAATCCCGCCATACTGCTCGCGCCTAAAGAACCACTCCGGCCGCGAGCCGACATTAGCGCGGTGCGGGCCCATACCCAAAGTCTGCACCACGCGCCCAATCGCCCCGTCTTTGATAAGCTGCCCCGCATATACCGCCGACTCTACATGCAGCCGCTCCGAGTAGTAAACCGCGTATTTTTTCCCGGTCTTTGCTACCATCGCTTTGGCGGCTTCAAGCTGCTCCAGCGTGGTCAGAGGAGCTTTATCCGTGAAATAATCCTTGCCCGCTTCCATCGCCCTCAGCCCGAGCGGGCAGCGCTCCGAAGCGATGCACGCGCTCGCAACCAAGTCGACTTCCTTATCGTCAAGAACCTCCCCCTCCGACTGCGCTGCCTTTGCCTGGGGGTACATCCTCAGATAATGCTCCAGCTTCTTCGGGTCCGGGTCGTAGATATACTTCAATACAGCCCCGGCCTCAACAAGCCCATTGCACATACCGCCGATATGCCCATGGTCCAGCCCCACAGCCGCAAAAACAAACTCCCCCGCCTCTACGACAGGGTCTGGTCTCCCCAAAGGCGCATAATTCATCCCGCTAACTGGCATAATATAAACCTCCTTAAAATCTATACGGCAATTTTAGCAAAACTGCATCTCGGTGTAAAGAGCCTATTTCCAATAATTCGCTTGCTTTTATTTTATTATGTGGTAATATTCTCATCGGATACGGATTTTGATTGGTTGTGAGAACACTCGGAGAAAGCATGATGAGAATATCCAAAAAACATGATTTAACGCAAGGACATATTACCCAAAAGCTGTTTTTCGTCGCCCTGCCGCTAATAGGCACACAGGTACTCCAGATGGCGTATAACCTCACAGACATGTTCTGGCTTGGGCGCCTGAGCAGCGATGCCGTAGCAGCATCCGGCTTTGTCGGGCTCTTTTTATGGCTCTCCGTGGCCTTTTTCCTGTTTGGGCGGATGGGCGCCGAGATTGGCGTATCTCAAAGCATCGGAAAGGGCGAACCGGACAAAGCGCTGGCATATGGGCAAAACGCCATTTTGATAGGTGTAGTATTAGGAACGGCGATTGCGGCTGTTTTCATACTGGGACAGCGGCATCTCATCGGGTTTTTCAACATACAGGAGGCTGACCTTGCGCGCGATGCGCAAAGCTATCTATCAATAGTTAGCCCGGGTATGCCGTTAATGTTTGTATCGATGGCAATAACAGGCATTTTCGTGGGCGCAGGCAACTCGCGCACCCCGTTAATAATAAACGGGGCGGGCTTTATGCTCAATATGGTTCTGTCCCCGATACTCATTTTCCCTGCAAAAATGGAAATACAAGGGGCTGCTCTGGCAACTACGGTTGCATATCTTGCCGGGGCGGTGGCATTGCTCGTTGCGCTGCATAAGCATAAACACAGACCGTTTCCGCATATGCAGCTTATCATACGCCCCGATATGGCGATAATAAAGCAAATCTTCAAGTGGGTCTTCCCCGTTTCCGTCGAGAGCTTCTTATTCACTGTCCTCACAATGTCCGTAACCGCTCTCATTGCCACGCATGGCTCCGATGCGCTCTCCGCTTCCCGCGTGGCTTCCCAGGTCGAAAGCCTGACCTGGCTTATCGTAGGCGGCTTCGCATCAGCAATAACGGCGTTCGTGGGACAGAACTTCGGCGCGGGCAAGTGGAGCAGGATACATAAGGGATTCAAGGTTTCCTCTCTCTTGATGCTGGGTTGGGGAGTCATGGTAACACTGCTTCTGTTTTTCGGCGGTCCGGCGCTTATGCGTTTGTTCATCCCCGATAATGCAAATGTGGTAGAAATTGGCGCTCGGTATATGAAGATTCTGGCTATTATTCAGATCCCGGCTTGTGTCGAAGGCGTGGCTGCCGGGGCTTTTAGAGGTCAGGGCAAGACCCTGTACCCATCTATCTCAAGCGTTACGACCAACGTCCTGCGCGTCGCGCTGGCATACGGTTTCACGCATTTCACAAACTTAGGCCTAAACGGCCTATTCATAGCAATCTCGCTAAGCGCAGGCCTCCGAGGCATCTGGATATACACATGGTACGCAATAAACAACCGCAAATCCCCCAAAACCGACAAACCGGAATGCATAAAACATAATTCATAATACATAATTCATAATTCATAATGCATAATTATTTTGTCTGCTGCGCAGACGGATTTGATTATTATGTTTCTTCCTGAATAAAACCATTGATAAGCCTGCCAACATGCGCACCGCCAAAAACGCAAAACAGCTCCCCGTCTTAATTACGCATTATGAATTCTAACTTAGCGCCCTCAAACAACCCTCAACTCTCAACTCTCAACTCTCAACTCATCAAAACTTCCCCGTGTTCATCTCGCCGTCTTCGAAGTTCTCCACGAACTTGCCCTTCTCATAAAACCGCACAGCGTTTTTCATTATGCCATCGAAAGTGTAAAACTCATCATCCTTCGGCAGCGGCAGCGTTACCGTCTGCTTCGTGCAGCCTGATTTATAGATTGCGGTAATCAGCTCCAGAGTCATTTTGCCGTCCGCGCCTGTTATAAGCGGTCTTGTGCCTGTTTCCACAGCAGTCAGCAGATTATTTATCTCGCCGTCGAACCCCTCGTATGGCTGGTCGGGAATCGCATTGTACTTCTCGGTTATCTCCCTCTCCAGCACATCATTGACCGAGCCGAACCCGTTAGGATTAGCCTTCTCTGCGGCAACGCTGAACGGAGCCGCTATTTTTGCGTTCTCGCATTGCAAAACAATGCTCTGCCGCCCCCCGTGGTGAATGACCGAGCTCGTAACGCAGGCTAAAGCTCCGTCCGCGTATTTCAATATCGCGAAGGACAAATCCTCGACCTCGGAATTATCGTGCATAACATTAGATAACACCGCCGTCACCTCAATGGGCAGCTCCCCTTGGATCCAGTTGATCATATCAATCTGATGAACTGCATGGTTGAGCGTCGGCCCTCCGCCCTCTTTCTCCCATGTCCCGCGCCACCAGAGGTCGTAGTAGCAATGCGCGCGCCACCAGAGCGACTCCACATGGGCGCACCGCACCTTCCCCGCAGCACCGGAGTCGGCCAAGGTCTTCAGCTTGCTTATGATATTCAGAAACCGGTTCTGCGCCCCGCAGGAGAGAATTACATTATTGCGCTTCTCAGCCTCGAGCATCTCATCGCACTCTGCAAGACAGGTAGCCATAGGCTTCTCCACAAGCACGTTGATCCCCTTGTTCATACAGTCAATCGAAATGCTTGCATGGACATAAGGCGGTGTGGCGTTGGAGACCAGGTCAACCTCTATCCCCGATTCAAGCATCTGCGTATGCGAAGCAAACACCTCCGCGCCTTCGAGCCTAAAGCTCTCTTTCTTCTGCTGCGCTTTCTCCGGGTAGATATCCACCAATGCAACAATAACGCACCTTTCGGGGAACTTCAGATAACTCTCAATATGCGCCCTCGAAATATTCCCGCACCCGATAATAGCAACCTTAATCATAGTATCCTCCCGTACATTTTTTTCTGTAGCTACATAAATAAATTTATGCTATACTATACATCAAGAACAACGAAAACGCAATAAGGAGGCTTGACCAATGACAAAAATCGCATTTATCGGCGTAGGCGACATCAGTGGCATCTACTTGAAAAACCTTACCGAAACTTTCCGCGAAGTGGAGATCGTCGGGTTATGCGACCTGATACCCGAGCGCGCGGAAAAAGGACTGGCGTTCATCAAAGAGCAGCAGGAAAAAGGCATTGCGTGTCCTACCCCGAAGATTTACAAAGATATGTTTGAGGCATTCGCCGACCCCGCAGTGACCATCGTCTTGAACCTCACCCGCCCATGCGAGCACTTTGAGGTCTCTAAAGCCGCGCTCGAACGTGGCAAACACGTCTATAGCGAGAAACCTCTGGCTGTGGATATGGACGAAGCCAATGCACTGATAAATCTTGCAAAGGCGAAGAACCTGTTCATAGGCGGCGCCCCCGACACATTTATGGGTTCGGGTATTCAAACCGCGAGGAAGCTCATCGACAGCGGTATCATAGGCGAAATCGTGGGCGCGGACTGCGCTATGATATGCAGAGGCCACGAAACCTGGCACCACGACCCCGAGTTCTACTACAAACGCGGAGGCGGCCCGATGCTGGACATGGGCCCGTACTATGCGACCGCGCTGTGCAACCTGCTTGGCGAAGCTAAAAACGTCATGGGCAGGGCGAAGAAAACCTTCGACACGCGTACCATCACATCCCAAGCCCGCTTCGGCAATGAAATCACGGTGGACGTGGATACCCACCTGACGGGAAGCATAGAGTTCGCAAGCGGCGCCATAGCAACCGTTGTCACAACCTTCGATGCCCACTACACGTCCCAAGCCCGCTTCGAGGTATACGGTACGGACGGTACACTTATTATCCCCGACCCCAACACCTTCGGCGGCCCGGTGCTGCTCTTCCGCCGCGAGGACATGGTAATGGGTCCGAGGACAGACCCCGCTCTAATTAAACCCGAGGAGATATCGGCATACCGCCATTACCGTCAGATACCGCTGATGTACGGCTACAGGGAAAACAGCAGAGGTTTAGGTCTTGCCGATATGTGCAAAGCAATAGAAACCGGCAGGGATTACAGAGCAAACTCCCGCCTGCAGCTCCATGTACTGGAAATCCTCACATCCTTTGGCAAATCCGGCGCAGAAGGCAAGCGCATCGACTTGAAAACGCAGTATGAGCGAGGCGAGCCTATGTTAAACTCCGGTATGCAGGGAGTGCTTGAATAGACTTGAATAGATATGAATGGGAGTTGATATGAAGAAGTCGCACATTGGTATGATCTGCTTTACTGCTATTACTCTTTTATCCGTTTTGGTAGGTTCATATGTATTTTTCATCTCCAACACTAATGTTCCCAACTCAAGCGTTGAACCTGAATATCGAATTATATCAATATCCGGCAGTTACCGTACGTTTAACTACAATGAGTTGAAAGAAGAAGCATCGGTAATCGCATTGGTAACGCCGGTTGACGATTTGACAAGGCAGAACAGCACGGTTATTCTGGGCGAATACGGAGAACTCGTAAGCTATTACGCTTTTAGAGAATTAGAAGTCATCACATATTTCAAAGAAAACGAGGGTGATACGCCGGATACCATCGGAATAGTCGAAAGCGCGGCGCTTACGGCCGAAAATGAGTATATCCAGCCTGAAGGCTACGATTTTATGCAAAAAGGGCAACGATACATAGTGTTTCTTACTCCATCGAACCTTGACGGAATCCCTATTGTCATATCTGCCGGTAATGGTATAGTCCCTTTGGATATCGCTTCAAAAAATATACGAACTGACGTTGCGATTCTTACGTTGCTTGACTTATTCAGCGATTTACCGCAGGATATAAAGGATGTCTTTTTCAATAGCCATGTTGCTCCGTCAATACTCGATGTCAACGCCGATATTATTTCAGAGGTTGTAATTAACTGTACCGGCTTCAATGTGTATATTAGGTTTTATGAGTTAATAGGCAGTGTAAGAATTGAGCTTTCTTCTGATATAACTTATCCTTACGGACAGCTTCTTTTAGAAAACTATGATTTGAGTGCTGCGGAGAAACTCAAATCGCTTGTATCATGATATAATTCCGCATTATAAATATAAACACCTTAAGTTCTATATTTTTTAGGAGGTTTTGTCAAATGAAAATCGCATACACAGGGTGGACTTGGATGCTCGGGGGGCGGGAGCCCGAGGTGGCAAAAAAAGCGCTTGAATCATCCTTCCGCGAATGTAAGCACCTAGGCTATGACTATGTAGAGAACTTCGCATTCATCGCGGACTTCTTCGACGACCCGCAGGAACTGGTGGACATGCAGAAGCGAAACGGCGTGGAGCTTGTAAACCTCTACGGGCACTTCATGTTTGATGAGGACGCTGCCTATGAGACCGGCAAAAAACAGATCAAGTTCCTTGCCGATGTCGGAGGCCGTTGGTACAACTGCCAAAACAGCGGCTTCGGCGACGACGGCCCGCCGGAACGCCCTACAAACACAAACATGATAGACTCAATGTGCCGTATCGCGAACCGGCTCGGGGAGTATGCGAAAACACTCGGCGTGACCCTCTGCTTCCACCCGCACTACAACACCTGCGTGTTCTCCCAGAGCGACATCGACTACTTCGCGGCAAACACAAACCCGGAGTATGTGTCGTTCTGCGTGGACACAGCCCACACCACACTGGCAGGTATAGACCCTTGCGCCCTGATCAGGCAGCTTGGCAACCGCATTGCTTTCATCCACCTAAAAGACGTGGACACACATGCCCTAAGCACGGCGGAGGGCAAAGTAAAGATGGCCACCTTCCGCGCACTGGGACTTGGGACTGTAAACTTCCCGGCGGTGAAGGCCACGTTGGAGGGAATCGGCTACGACGGCGTACTGTGCGTGGAGCTCGACAACCCCGCAATCTGCAACTACAACTCCGCAGAATTTTCCCGCAGATATATCAAACTCGCTTTGGGTATGTAAGGAATGGGTTACCGGTGCTGCTTTGAGAATAAAAACTGCTGTAAAACTTGGCTTTTTAGCAATAACTCTTATTTTCATCATATTCTTATTTTATCATAACACCGAGTACAGCGCGTGGGATGTATGGGACCCGGGGTTTTCACACGCCTCTGAAACGCGGATGACGCAGTTGCGCAATAACCCTCTTTTTCACAGCATTGAGAGTTTAGCGGATGTCTCGAGCGATATAGTCAGAGCAGAAATAGTTAGCATATGGGAAGACAGTATAGCTTTTGGGGATACGATAGAGTTTAGCTACATTTTTGATATATATAAGTTAAACATTATTGATGTTTACAAAGGCGATGTCCACATAGGCGGCACTATTGATGTTATGCAGCTAAAGGAGTATGCAAAGCGGGATTATACCGGTTTCTTCGTGCGTGCCGATGCGCGGAACAGATTCTCAAAAGCGCCATTAGAAATAGGAGATGATTTAGTTTTGTTTCTTCTGCGCCCAAATGAACAAGCCGGCAGACTCAGTTTTGAAGACGGCACGATACCATACATACTCGTAAACCCTCATCAAAGCGCATATCGCTATAATTCCTCAGAAGACGTGGTTATTTCTGAAAATACAATGCATGAGTCCATTAGCAGCCGTTTCAAGCGATTCCAATTAACGCTGACCGAAGAGCAACTGGTTCAGTTTAGGCTTCCGGCGGAGCGTTAATCTATACTCGTTACCTCTAATATTATGACTGTAATATATAACCCGCGATCCCGTGTTTTGCTTTGGATTGCGGGTTATTCCTTTAGTTTGTTACATTTTATGTCACATGTAGCTCCACTCGCTACAGTATTTTCAAAAATTATTAATAAACGCTTGACAAAAACACTGTCTGTATGAAATAATGGTTGTACTTGCGTAACATTTAGCACAAAATGCGAAAACAGGGGGTGATATGACTGTGGACTGCCCTTCCCATGACAGGGCCGCTTTACCACGCTGCGCGACAGCAACGAGGCTGAAAAACGCAAAAGATTAGAGTTTGGAGCCAGGCAGAAAAGAGTGTATTAGGTAAGGCTATGCACCGTTCAACGCAAAATCTAACATCAAAAGTTCAAATCCGAACTCAAAATTAATTTGCGGCGGAGAATCACAACTCCAGAACAAAAGAGACTGAAAAAGTAGAAGCCTGCTACAGAAAAAGAGGCATAACTATTCTATTTTGGAGGTACGCGAATGATACTTCGTAATTCACGCAGACTCACAGCAGTTTTGCTGAGTCTTATCATGCTGCTCGGACTCGTTCCGGCAATGGCCTTTACCACAGACCTCACATTGGCAGACCAGTCAGCCAGGCCGGATGCATCCGAGCTGGCTGTCAACGATGCCCCGGAAGCAGCCCTAGCGGCGGCGGCAGACAACGTACTGATGTCGGAACCCTCGATTATCGACGGCCTCACGCGCGGCTTAAACTTCACCCAGTACCCAAGGCTTGTCGATGTATATGCCGATTATTTCTTGATAGGTACAGCAGGTGATTCAGGTTCTGTAGCCTCGCCCAGAGGTGCCCTCATAGCAAGGCACTACAACGCTTGGACATTTGAAAACTCCATGAAACCGACAAACTTCCGCAGCAATGCCGCCGGCCCGCAGTCCACAATTAACGCCGTGCGCCCATTGCCTGCCAATAACGGTTACACAAACCAAATAGCTTTCATAGGCCACACTCTGGCATGGCACTCGCAATCGCCTGCCCTGTGGAATCCCGCAAACCAAGCCCTTTCCAATATGCAAAGCCACATCGAGACAGTTATGATGCGCTATGGTCATGAGCTTCATTCAATGGATGTCGTCAATGAACCAGTAGGCGCAACAAATCCGAACGATCCCGCTGACTGGCGTTTTGCTTTCAATAAGACAGAAGGCTGGGCGCTGACACTAGGTCCGGAATGGATTGAACATGCATTCCGTTTCACTGCTGATGTTGTGGACAGAGAAGGCATGGATGTAATATTGTACATCAACGACTTCGGTCTTGACTCCCTTGCAAAAGCGCGTGCTATGTACGAAGCGGTTAAGGAAATCAACGAGAGAAACGCTGACTACCGCAAAGACCCGGTCACAGGCCTGCCCAACGGCAAACTCCTTATCGAAGGCATCGGAATGCAAGGCCACTACGGTCCCAACACTAATATGCAAAACGTCGCGCATAACATAGCCCTGTTCGGCTCACTAGGTGTGCTTGTCAGCTTTACAGAGGTTGACTTTAGCTGGAATATAACAGACCCCAGCGGTAACCTAACGTTGGAGCAGGAAATCGTACAGGCTCAGAAATATGCCGAGTTCTTCCAAATTCTCAAAAAATACGCCGCAGGCCCTGCAAACCCCGTTGCAGAAAACAGATTTGTCGAGCGTGTAACATTCTGGGGAACCAGCGACGGCAATAGCTGGCGTTCCTCCAACCGTCCGCTTCTATTCAACGCGCCCAGCGGCGGTCAGGTAACCGGCAAAGAAGCCCTCCTTGGCGTTTTGGATCCGGACAGATATCTTGAAATCCATCCACTGCCTGAACCCGTACCCATTGTGATCCCCGGCGTGCATATGTTCAATGTTGATGAAGGCGATGCTTTCACAGGCGCGAACATTATCCTTGGAAATGATGCCAATGCATGGCCATGGTCAACAGGAGCGGAAGACGGTCTTGTAGCCTTTACGCCGATACCCGGCGGCAACTACAATCTACGCGTAGATTATACTGTAAGAGGCGCTCCGGGCATTCAGGCCCGCTGGATCAGCGACAACGCCACCAGCTTCACTGCCGCTGACATCGCAGCCCTTCCTTCGGGAACAATAGCCTCAGGTGCCACCGCGAACAGCATCCCCACCCGTTTCCATCATACTACTGTAAATAACGGAAACGCGCAAATGAATGTAAACTTTACACTCCCGGCAAATGCACAGCCCGGCGGCTTGATTGGTAATATCGCCATCCGCGGATTAAACGGCGATCCGGGTATCGAAATCGACAGAATCATCATAACAGACCGTGATTCAGGCAAGCTCTTGGTTAACTGGCCAGAACTGGTAGTAGTCATTCCTCGCGGCGCAGAAGGCTTCGTCGTAGGCGACCCCGTTGAGAACAATGGTTCACCGGGCGGCGGTCGCGCAAACATCGTAGTAGGCGCGGGCACGGATGTATGGCCGTGGTCGGAAAGCCTACCCGGCGGAGAGAGAGCATTTGCGCCCGAACCAGGGGCTACCTACCGCCTCTCTTTCAACGTAACCAACTTCGGAGCGAACGGATGGCGCATCCGCTGGACTGCCAACGCAGATACGACGGAAAACTATACACCAGCCGATGTACCTGCTGTCAACAACCACGACATTAGTGCTATCTCCGGCATAGGGTATGGCTTGGTCACAGCACGCAACACCTCTATCGCCAACAGGCTCCCCACCCGCTGGCAGAGCGGCGTCAATGTTGCCAGCCAGGTATACACTATGGTTGCCGAGGTCACTTTCGGAGCTAATGTTGCTCCTGAGGGCTTGATTGGCAATATTGCCCTGCGAGGAAACTCCGGCAGCGGCGCTTTCAACATCAACTGGATCCGAGTAGAAAAACTGACAGGCGGCACAGGCAGCCCGATTGATGAGTTGGTCGCTTTCTGGCCTCATGGCATAGACAACCCAACGCCTGATTTTACTGCACAAGGTCTGGCAGCCAACGCAATCCCCACAATAAACACAATCACCTCCACAATAACCCGTCAGGGCGGCGGAGCTATCAATGCTCAGAACCCACCGCGTCCGGGCGATGTTCTTGTCGGCGCGATAGGTTCAACGACCGCGAACACACAGCTCAACCTTGTCGGCCAGCTCAACTACACATGGAGAACCGGCACAGGGGCAAACATGGTCGTGCATCAGAGCGGGCCTTCGCCCACATTCAGAGTCACGAACGCACAAGCCGGCATGACACTGGTTCTCGACGTTACATCAAGCTTCGAGACTGGCACACGCAGCAGCACTGCGACCGTAGCCGTTTCAGGCGTAACATGTACCGATCATGTATGGCTGCTTGACGAGGATGCTTACATTGCTCCTCTGTGCGAATCAGATGGCGCAGATATATACTACTGCTCGACTTGCTTCATTACTAAAGCAGAGGCAATCGAGGCTCTCGGGCATGTTTTTGCTGACCCCGTGCAGGAAGGTAAACTCATTATAACCAGATGCACACGCGAAGGCTGCGATTTCGAGAAATCAATCACCGCCGCCGCGACATATGAGGACTTCACCCCGCCGCACCTGCTGAAAAGGCAGTCCATAGCCCCCGACCTTATGACCATGTGGGACGGCACCCCTGTAGACTCCCCGGAGCAGTGGGTTGAGCGCAGGAAAGAAGTCCGCAGGCTGCTTGAATACTACTTCTACGGTCCGGTGCCCGAAGAGGTTGTATACCACAGCCACACAGTAGGCGCGGCTAACAACTCAATCACAGTAAGCGTCCAAGGCGGCGCATCGCCGGATACTGTGCGTGCATTCGGCGCAGTAACAATAACCTACCCAACCACGCCGATGCCCGAAGGCGGGTATCCCCTGCTCCTCGGCGGTCTGCAGGAAGGCTACTGGCGCTCATTAGGCTTCGCAACGGCGGCGATCCCCACAGCCAACACCGTTTTCAGACAGCTCTACCCGCATGTAGCAAGTGTCTGGACCTCCAACACCGGCGCATACGGCCTGACCTCGTGGAACGTAGCGCAGCTTATCGAAGGACTGGAAGCGGAAGCCGCAGGTGAAAACCGTCTCCGCATCGACCCGACGAAGGTAGCCGTATCCGGCGCATCCACAAACGGCAAACGCGCGGCGGCAATCGGCGCGATGGCTGACAAGGTCTGGATGTCCATGCCCGGAGCGGGCGGCACAGGCGGCGTCAACCTGTACAGGCAGAACAGCGCGAACACCGTATGGGATATGTTCTCAGGCCCGTCCACTTTGGCAGGCGCACCCGGTTCGTTCCCGGGGAGCACACCCGGCGGCGGTTCTGCGGGCAACGGCCTATGGGGTCCGATAGGGCTTGCGGAAGCATGGGGCGGACACGCCGGCTGGGAAGGCAACTTCGGCTATAACTACGGTATTATCCCGTTCAGGAACGCCGACTTTGCCCCCGTAGACGCTCACTTCGTAGCGGCCATGTACGCAAGGCCGAACTCATACTACTACCCAGCGACCGGCATCTCCAATGAAGGCACCAACGGTGTTCCGGGTCTCCAGCAGACCATCGACCTTGCACTCCCGGCATTCGAGCTGATCGGTCAGGCGGAGAACCTCGGTGCCAGGATCACAAGGTCAGCCCACGGGCATGACATCGAGGCTTCCGTCGTGATAGCGGTAACGCTCGACCATGCCAGCGGCAAACACGGCGACTGCGACGGCTTCTGCGACCTTGAACCCTATTTCACATCAAGCGTATCGGCTGCGGCGCAGACCTATCTGCGGAGCCTAAACTTCAATGTCGCCCATATGCACATCACCCCGTTTAAGTCGGTTGAGAACGCTGACACATGGGAACGGATACAACCGTGCTGCAACGGCGACTGCGTGCCATGCGAGTGCCCCGAATGGTGCCCGCACACCGCAGACACCCTATGCTGCGACCCGGGCGTGCCTGTTCTTGACGGCGAAGCGGACTGCATCTACATCGACTTCCTCGGCCCGAACAACACCTCCCGCTGGGGCGTGCCGAGATTCGGTCTTGGCTGGAACCAGGCAGCCGGCTCAGGCACATTGAATGCAGCCGGACTTCTTGAGCAGCGTTTCACCAACCACGGCGGCGGCATCATCTTCACAGTACCGCTAGGCGAAAACAAGCTCGGCTACTACAACCAGCTATCCTTCGACCTTCGCATTACGAACATCAGCGGCGCTGAGCCGACCGGCCCGACCGGCGTTGTGTTCGTTCCCGACAGGTCTAACTTCCCCGGAAGCGGCAACTGGTGGGATTCCAACGCATTTGTAAGCATCAGGATGGAACGCGCATACGCGGGTCTCGGAGTTCTCGGCACATATGTGTATGACCTCACCACGCCGTATCTCGACGCGACAGGCGCGGCGGCTGCCCCCGACATCAGGGGTATCACAAACTACGCCAGATCGCTCTCCGGCGACATCATCCTAGCCATCGGCAGGAACAACCACACCCAGACGATGGAGTTCGGCAACATCCGCCTACGCGCCATCGGCTGCGAGGACGACTGCCAGGCTTGCGTGCCCATCGTGACCTTCGATGCTGACGGCGGAACGCTCGCAGGCTCTGCCGAAGTCGGCGTAATCAAGGGCGGTACCGTTGCGGCTCCCGCACCCCCGGTCAAAGCCGGCTACACCTTCCAAGGCTGGTTCCTGGATGGCGTGCTGTACGACTTCGATTCCATAGTGCTTGAAAGCATCACGCTGGCAGCCAAGTGGGATTTGAATGCCACTTCTGTAAGAATCGGCCAGAACGGCACACAATCGGCTCCCATGCTCGCCGTAAAACGCAATGAGATTCTCACATTCGAAGCACTCATCCTCGAAGTAGGTGCAGTAGCGGAGATAACTTGGTCAGTGAACAACGCAAACCTTGCCACCGTTGACCAGGACGGCAAAGTCACAATCAAGGGCATGGCCGGCAATGCGACCCTCACAATCAGAGACGGGAGAACCGGCCTGACCCACAGCATTATCCTCAGAATCGCATAACCAACACTCACTCCTTTTCAGGACAAGGCCGGGGTTTCAGTTGATGCCCCGGTCTTGTCTTGCTTGCAAAATTATCGCAGTATATGAGTTCTTGTTACAGAAAGTTTGAAAGTCTTCAAACTTAATTTAAATTTAATGAACGCAAGCGGCTCCCGCTTCGCGAAACCGCCGCTGTTGCGACATATTTATGACCTTTCATGGTTCTTGATGTCGTTAGCGTTCGGAAAGGACAGGTCATAAATATGAACATAATTCAAATTAATCAAATCTATAATTTTGTTATGCAAAAATAACTTGACATTATATGCCTTATGGTGGTAAATTATATAGTAGCGAAATAAAAAGGTGGTGCGTTTTTTAGTGACTGATATGCAAATAAGCATAGACCCCTTGGAGGCGCGCAGGCAAAGAAGGCTCAGCAACAGGTCGCATCTGAAGCGTTACTGGACGCTCTATCTCTTGTTGCTCCTGCCTTTTGCCCAGATAATCGTGTTCAGATATGCGCCGATGCTCAACATCCTGGCAGCATTCAAAGGCAACATGTTCTTATGGGATGTCATGGAGCGCCCGTGGGCAGACAACTACGGATTCGAGTTTTTCATTAAAGCATTCAACGACCCTCTTTTTCTTGAAGCCCTGCGCAACACATTCGTGCTTAGCATTTTGCAAATCATCATCAGCTTCCCCGTACCCATCTTCCTCGCCATACTCCTAAACGAGCTGCGGTTAAAACTATTCAAGCGCGTCACCCAGACGATCTTATATATGCCGCACTTTTTGTCATGGGCTATCATCGGCGGCATTGCCACAGCAGTCCTGGGTGCGCAGGGGTTGGTCAACAACGGCTTATCCGGCATCGGCTTTGAAACTACCATCCCATTCCTGTCTGATCCGTTTCACTGGGTCTTTTCCTATGTCTTTATAGGGATCTGGCAGAGCATGGGATGGAGCACAATCATATACCTTGCTGCAATTACCTCGGTAAATCCTGAGCTTTACGAAGCAGCCGCAGTAGACGGCGCTAAGCGTTTCAGAATGATGTGGCATGTAACCCTGCCCGGTATCCGTTCGGTCATAATACTTCTGCTGATCCTCAACATCGGCGGCATTATGGCTAATAACTTCGAGCGGATAATGGCAATGCGCAACTCTTGGGTATACGGGGTATCCGATGTCATAGAGGTTTACGTCTACAACTGGGGGCTGAGCAGAGGGCAGAATCAATCACTTACCTCCGCAGTCGGTCTCTTCCAGTCAGTGGTCGCGGTCATATTCCTCTTCTCAGCAAACGCTGTTGCCAAGCGGGCCGGCGAACGCGGTATCATATAATAGAGGGGTGTCAAGATGAAACTAAACAAATCGAGGATCGGCGACATCGTTATTGTCCTCATATTCATTGTCTTGGTATTTATCTGCCTCGCACCGATGCTGAACGTCTTCTCGCGCTCCATGAGTTCGCCTGAGGCCTTGGTACGCAGGGAAGTGGGTATATGGCCGGTGGGATTTAATCTGGCTGCTTTCGAGATTGTCTGGACAGATGCTAAATACCCTGCCTCGCTTCTCTGGACTGCCATACTGACCGTTATATGCACTGTCATCTCACTTATACTCACGGTGTTATGCGCATACCCATTTGTCTACAAAGAGCTGAAGGGTCGAAAATTAATCAATACTATTCTGATTTTCACCATGTATTTCGGCGCGGGTATGATACCTAATTTTCTACTGATGAGAAGCCTGGGTCTGATTAACAACCCCCTTGTGCTGATACTCCCCGGGGCTTTGAGCATATTCAACTTCATCCTTATGCGTTCTTTCTTCTACGGCATACCCGACAGCCTCAGAGAGTCCGCCGAGATTGACGGCGCAGGGCCTATCAGGGTTCTTGCAAGAATCTATCTTCCCCTGTCAAAGCCTGTCCTTGCAACTATATCCCTGTTTTACGCCGTTGGCCGCTGGAACGGGTTTGGCGATGCTTTAATATATATGCGCAGCGAAAGGCGCTGGGACCCGATTCAGCTTCTTCTCTACCGAATCCAGCAAGGATTGGACAGCGTGGACTCCGCCCTAATGGATAGCGGCGCTGCCACCGGCCTGCCCGAAGCCGCCAGAACCGCCACGATCGTCATAGCCACAATCCCCATACTGCTGGTCTATCCTTTCCTGCAAAAATACTTCGTCTCCGGCGTCACCCTGGGCGCGATAAAAGAATAACCGAATTGGCTTACCGCAACGCACAGATTCAAATTCTTAATTTTCTTTAGTATATGCCATGGCTTTGCCGATTGGTTTTATACATAAACATTTTATCAGGAGGAACAACTAATGAAAAAGCTCTTAGCAATCCTATTGTCGCTGGTCATGTGTTTCGCGCTTGTCGCGGCATGTGAGACAGTGACAGACGACCCGGCAGTTGACGACCCGACAGTCACGACACCCACCGACTCGCCACCCCCATCCACGCCGCCTACAGACGCTCCCCCTCCGCTAGAACCAAGCGATTTAGAGAAGCTTCTAGCTGAGTATGGCCTGGACGAGAATCTGCGTTTCACCGATCAGCGCAGCATAACAGTTCTGATTTGGGACCGCGATACCGACACCGACCCTGCTGACAACGCTTTCACCGACTTTATCAAAGAAGGTATGCTCCGCGAACACAATGTTGTAGTTTCTTACGAAAAAACTGGCCGCTGGAGCGAGGTAGACGACCTCACGCTGCTTCTGGCTGAAGGTATCGCACCGGATGTGTGCTACACATTCAACTACCCAACAATTCTCACATTCGCGCAGCAAGGCGCAATCACAGACCTCCAACCCTATATCGATGACAGCATCGATATCTTCCCGAACCTATGGGAAAGGCTTACCGCAATGCGCCTGTATTGGAACCAAGACAGGGATACCGGCACGATTTGGTCCATTTTGGGCATGCAGCCCTTTAACCAGAGATATGTTCCTTTCATCCGCGAGGACTGGCTTGCGGCACTGAATATGCCTATGCCGACGACGGTTGACGAGTTCGAAGCTTGCCTGATTGCTTTCCGCGACAACGCCGAGCTTCTGCTGGGAGCCGATGCGAGACAGATGGTGCCGCTACATATGACTGAGGACATCGGTTGGGTAGCAGGCCCGCTTGTGGAGAGTTTCATCCCCGACAGCATCACTGACAGAGAGCTCTACATCTATGATGGCGGCGGTGCAAGAAACTTCTTCCGTCCGGGCGCAAAAGAAGCCATCCGCGTTCTCAACAGATGGTTCAACGAAGGCCTTATTCATCCTGACTTTGCACTATTCTCTTCCGGCGACGATACAGCCGACAATATGATTAGAGCCGGTTTTGTAGGCGCTCTTGCCGGACATAGCTGGGATCAACCATACCGCGACGGAGAAAACGGCTGGACCGGACGTATGCATGCTGCCGTAGGTGAACATGCTAACTTCATCGCTGTCAACGCTTTCAAAAACGATGCCGGATACTACCGTAAAATCCTAGGCGCAGCCAACGACCGCAATATGTTTGTACCTGCGACAAGCAATGAGCCTGTTGCTGCCCTGCTGTATCTCGATTTCCTCTCAAGAGCTGATGTAACAAAATTCATCCAGACTGGTTTTGAAGGCATCAACCATGTCGTTGAGCCGGATGGCGCGCTCAGATCCATTGCTGCCGAACCGGGCTCACGCGAGTTTATGACCTCCGGGATGAACTACGACCTCAATATGCCGACAAACGGCCTCGACCTGGGCGATTTTGATTTAACCAATAAGTCCAGAGCTCTTGGATATGCCGGTGTGGACGCTCGCCTTATCGCCGAGTCCGTCAAGGTTCAGTCCACCGATGTGCGTATTTTCGGAAACGTTGGTGCCCCGACCGTAGTTTCGGAGGAAGGCCTCGGCGACACAATCCGTGAGAGAGGCAATGCCGCATGGGCCAGAGCCATCGTTGCTCCCGTAGACCAGTTCGACTCGGTATACGATTCGGAAATGGCCTCCATCCTCAGCGGTTTCGCGCAGGCCGGCATTGACGAGCGCACAAGGCACTGGGAAGCCACACACGGCAGCGCCACAATGCTCCCGTAGTAACCGGCATTACACTAACACAGTGTAATTAACCCCTAACAAATCCAAAACGATTACAGGAGGAGAAACTGATCAAACGGTTTCTCCTCCTATTATACCAAGCTCTAATTGAGTCCCTCTATTTACTGTCATTCTGAGCGCAGCGAAGAATCTTAACTCCACCATGAAACACTTAATTATAAAGATTCTTCAGTCGCTTTGCTCCCTCAGAATGACAGTCATAGTAGGTTTTTAGAGGCACTTAATTCCTGATTCCAAATTTACATAGGTGGTTTTATGTTAATATTCAATAATGACTGGCTGTTTGCCAAAGACGAACCAACAGATTTCTCGCCGGTCACGATTCCGCACGACTGGCTTATCGGCGATACACATAACCTATACGCAAGCGGCATAGGTTATTACAAGAAAACGTTTTCCCTCGACACTACAATGGCGGGCAAACGTATATACCTCCGCTTTGACGGGGTAATGATGAACTCTACGCTGTTTGTCAACGGCTGCGAGGTCGGGCAGTGGAAGTACGGCTATACCGCTTTCTGCTTTGAGATAACCAAATATCTGACCGCAGAAAGCGATAACACGATTCTCCTCAAAGTTGATTTCCAAACCCCATGCTCGAGATGGTATTCTGGGGCCGGGATATACCGGGATGTGTTCCTTATAATTAAAAATACTGTTCATTTCAAACCTGACGGCATATATATTATGCCTCGTAAAATATGTGACGGGAACTGGGTAGTTGAGGTAGATTCCGAGGCGGATATAGTCGGTCAGGATTTCAATGACTGTCACGATGGGATATGTATTAACTCTCAAAAGCAGCATAACAGCAGTTCTGCACCGGGTAGAATCTCTGACAAGGAAAGAGCAGAACAAGCTTTGGAGTACCATCATACAGTTGTCGAGACCGGTTCGCTGGAGATAAAAAACGCCAAGTTATGGGATATAGAATGTCCCAACTTATACCATTTGAAATCTGAGCTTCTTCTCGGAGGCAATGTGGTCGATACCGTCATCACCCGTTTCGGCCTTCGCGAAATCGAGTTCAGCCCGGATGAAGGCTTCTTCCTCAATGGCCGCAGGGTCAAGCTCAACGGCGTTTGTCAGCACCATGACCTCGGCGCGCTCGGAGCGGCGGTCAGCATTGGAGCGACCCGTCGGCAACTGGAAATCCTTCGCGGCATGGGCGTAAATGCCATACGCACCGCCCACAACCCCCCATCGCAGGTTTTCATGGAGCTCGCTGACGAGATGGGCTTCTTGGTGCAGTCGGAGCTGCTGGATATGTGGAAACTCCCGAAAACGAAGTTCGATTACGCCCGCTTTTTCGATGAATGGATTGAAAGGGATGTCGCTTCCTGGATACGCCGCGACCGCAATTGCCCGTCTGTAATAATGTGGAGCATAGGCAACGAAATCTATGACACCCATGCGGATTTTGATACAGCCGCCGCAACGCTGAAACTGCTCTCTGAGCTGGTACGGCAGCACGACCGTAATAACCATGCGCCGGTCACATTCTGCTCCAACTACATGCCTTGGGAAAACACGCAAAAATGCGCCGATATTGCGAAGAACATCGGTTACAACTATGCCGAGGAGCTATATCACGATCATCATGCCGCGCACCCCGATTGGGTGATATACGGCGGCGAAACCTGCTCTATTGTTCAAAGCCGAGGGGTGTACCACTTCCCTCTTGATAAGCAGTTTTTGCATGATGATGATATGCAGTGTTCATCGCTTGGTAACAGCCGCACCAGTTGGGGCGCGAAAAGCATCGAAAAGTGCATCACCGACGACCGCGATACGCCGTTCTCCCCGGGGCAATTCCTATGGTCGGGTTTCGATTATATCGGGGAACCGACGCCGTACCATACAAAAAACTCATATTTCGGTCAAATCGACACAGCCGGTTTCCCAAAGGACTCATACTATATCTTCAAGTCTGCATGGAGTGATTATATAACAGACCCCTTCGTTCATATATTCCCCTACTGGGATTTCTCGCCGGGACAGCTCATAGATGTGCGTGTATGCACCAATGCGCCGAAAGCCGAGCTGTTTTTCAACGGAAAATCCCTCGGCGATTTCAAAGTCGATCATAAATCAGACAAGAAGCTTGTCGGCGATTTCCGCATTGCGTATGAGCCGGGTGAACTGAAGGCTGTCGCTTATGATGAATCGGGTCAAATGATCGCTGAAACATTCCGCCGCTCATTCGGTGATGCGGCCGGGTTCGATGTCAAAACCGCGGTTTGTGGCGAGCTTGCGTTTTGCGAGATCTCCGCCTATGACAAAAACGGCAATCCGGTCGAAAACGCCAACACCCGCGTAAATATATTCGTCAGCGGCGGCGTACTGCTGGGCACAGACAACGGCGACTCAACGGATTATGACCAATACACATCACCATCCCGCCGCCTATTTAGCGGCAAACTCCTAGCCATAATCAAACCCGACACAACCAATCAAAGTACAACCGCCAAATTTAGCATCTCCATAACACCCGACAAATCCGACATCCCCATCCGGAAAATCGAGCTTATCTCCGACGGGTTTCATATCACAGCCCGGACATACCCGCACGATGCGGCATATGATGACCTCATCTGGAGGCTTACAGACAGCGCGGGCATTGACAGCCCATTGGGAACTATCGAGCCGGCAAAGGACGGGCGAAGCGCAGTTATCACGCCACGGGGCGACGGAGAGGTATTTGTCCGCTGCGGTACGAAAAACGGCGGCGGTCATATCTCGTTGTATTCTCAGCTTCAGCTTGCAATCAAAGGCTTCGGTAAGCCGGCGCTGAACCCCTACGAGTTCATTGTTGGCGGTCTATACAGCCTCAGCAACGCGGAGCTGACAAACGGCAATGAGCGCGGGGTCGCGACTCTCCGCAAGGGCGCGAGCCATGTCGGTTTCGCGGATATTGACTTCGGGGCGTTTGGCTCTGACGAGTTCACGCTCTCGCTGTTCGCCATGAGCAGGGATCCTGTGATGTTTGAAGTTTGGGAAGGTATGCCGGAGCAGGGCGGCGAGTTATTATCCACTCTTGTTTATGACAAGGGTTCGGTCTGGAACACATATATAGATGCTGTGTTTAAGCTCCCGCGAAGGCTGCGAGATTTAACCACACTCTGCTTTGTCTTCAATCAGAAGGTACACATAGGGGGCTTTGTGTTCAAGCGGCAGATTAAGGCGTTTGAGACACTGTATGCGGCTGATAATGATTTGATATACGGGGATTCCTTTGTTTTCGCGGGCAGTGCTATCGAGCATATTGGCAATAATGTCACTTTGGTGTATAATGATATGGATTTCGGCGGCTCCGGCGCAGGTTCGGTTGAGGTTTGCCGCCGCTGCGCACGGAAGAACTCGTTTCAGGTTCTCGTCACGGATTCTGACGGCACTGAGTTTAGCACTATGATAGAGACGGATGCTGTTGCCGAGTACGCTGCCGCTCGATATCCGCTCAGCCGAAGGGTTACAGGTCTTTGCACTGTTTCGTTTGTCTTTCTGCCCGGCTGCGATGTTGATATTGAGTGGATTAGGTTTAGTTCGTAGTGCGGCGTATTGCATTTTACTGTATCTATTAAGGTCTATGCGCTTACGGTGGTGCATCCAATCAGGTTGCATCGTTTGAATGCGGCTTTGACTTCGTTACGCACGAGTACTGCGGCGGAAACATGCAATATGATGTAAACTTGTGTGCGGGACTACGTCAAATCCACATTCAAACGATGCAACCTGAACGTCAACACTTATGCAACTACATTGATACTTGAGTAAATTCCTATTCTTTTTACATTTTTTGGGAGGATTATCATGAACATTAAGCTGCCATCTATTATATGTTCCGGTATGGTTATTGAAAAGCGTGCCCGGATTTGGGGGTTTTGCGACGGGTGCGGTGTTGTTGAGGTTTGCTTCCGGGGTAAAGCATATACTGCGGAGGTTTCGGATGGGAAGTGGGAGGTTTTCGTCCTGTCCGATGATTTCGGGGGGCCTTTTGAGATGACTGTCGGCGATATCGTATTGACTGATGTTTATGTCGGGTATGTTTTCATGCTTTGCGGGCAGTCCAATATGGAGACGCCTGCGGGGCGGGTGAGGATCAGATATGGTGACGATTTTGAGGGTCTTGCTCATAACCCGCGTATCAGGGCGTTCCGGGTGGAGACTGATTATGAGTTTGGAGGTCCGCGTGATGATTGCAAGGGGTACTGGCGGGCTGTCGGTCCGGATACTGTCAATGATTTTTACGCCGTTTCGTTTTATCTCTCACGCAGGCTTGCCCCATCGCTCGATGCTCCTATCGGTTTGATTGAGTGCGCCGTTGGCGGTACCAGGATAGAGAGCTGGATGCGTGAGTCTGATGCCGGGTTCCTCGGGTACACGGCGGAGCTTATGCGGCTTTGCAGGCATGAGGGTTTTGCGGAACGCATAACGAGTGAGGATGAGGCGAGGGTGAGCGCATGGCATAACGCTGCTTTGTCCAATGACTGCGGGCTTATGGATAATTACTTCGCGGACGATTTCGATTGCGGCGGTTGGGCTGTTCGCGGCTTAACTAAGTCCTGGGCTTATGATATAGGGGTTTTCCATGGCGTTGTTTGGTTCATAAAGTCTTTCGACGTGCCCGATGAGATAGCTGGGTTGCCGGGGCGGCTGTTCCTCGGGACTATCATTGACAGCGATACGGTTTATCTCAACGGTTCTCTTGTCGGGAGCACCGGGTACAGGTATCCGCCTAGGGTTTACCCTGTGCCGGAGGGTCTTGTCCGCAGGGGCCGCAATACCGTGGTAATCCGCGTTGTCTGCGAGCGCGGTCTTGGCGGTTTTACAGCAGATAAGGATTATCTGCTCGAGACAGCGGCGGGCTGTGTTTCCCTTGACGGCGATTGGTCATATAAAGCCACATATGCCGCCAAAGAGCTGATGCCTGCTACGCGGTTTGTAAATTATCCGTCTGTTTTGTACAATGCTATGCTTGCGCCTGTTTTTCCGTTTTCCGTTTCGGCGTTTCTTTGGTATCAGGGCGAGAGCAACTCCGAGTCGCCTTATGGGTATGATGAGTGGCTTGCCAAGTTTTTAAGGCAAGTCCGCAGCAATTACGGTGAGGGTCTCCCCTTTCTCGCCGTACAGCTCCCGAATTATGATGCAGGGGCACTCAATGGGAACTGGCAGCTCATCAGGGATCAGCAGGCATCTATCTTGAATTATCCCAACACTGCCCTGATTGTCACGCTTGATATCGGTGAGGATAACGATTTGCACCCGCTGAATAAGCGTGACCTCAGCGAAAGGCTCGCTACCGGCGTGCTGCATCTTCTGCGCGGCGATGCTGTTGATGATGAAAATGTGCTGGTGAGCGGTTGAATACGTTAACCGGCGGCGAAACGTCGTACACATACAATGCAAATAACCAGTTTCTTCTTGACAAACATCTTTATTTATGCAAATATAAGATACCATTTTATATTTGCATAACACTTGAGGAGTAAAGTATGTTTTTTGAACGCACAATTGAGAACACCTTAAAAAGCATAAGTGAGTCTTTCCCGGTTTTGCTGCTAACCGGCCCCCGGCAAGTTGGCAAAAGCACTTTACTTGCTAAGATGGCATCGAGCAATAGAAAAATCGTCTCGCTTGACAGTCCTTCAATTCGTGCATCGGCAAGGACGGAGCCGGAGATGTTCCTACAGCGCTACTCACCGCCGGTGCTAATTGATGAGGTTCAGTATGTTCCCGAACTTTTTGAGTACATAAAAGTATATGTGGATAAACATAAGAGCAACGGCGATTTCTGGCTTACCGGTTCACAGACTTTCCACATGATGAAACGTGTGACGGAATCTCTGGCTGGCAGAGCCGGCATTGCACGGCTTTTGGGGTTATCCAACAGCGAAATTACCGGCAAGCATTTTCCGCCGTTTACGGTGTCACCTCGGGATCTTATAAAACGTGCGGAAGAAACCCCTGCGATGAACATAAGCGAACTGTTTGAACGAATATTCAAAGGATCCATGCCGCGGTTATATGAGTTTGATGGCGTTAACCGTGATGAATACTACGAATCCTACCTCGAAACATACATCAGCCGCGATATAAAGGATTTATCCCAAGTCGCGGACGAGTTATCATTCCTCAGCTTTATGGGTATTGTTGCTGCGCGTACAGCTACTAATGTCAACTATGATACGCTGGCGAAAGAATCCGGCATTTCTGCCCCGACGGCAAAACAATGGCTATCTATACTGGTTTCTTCAGGGCTTGTCGCGCTCATACCTCCATTTTCCAACAATGCGCTAAGCCGTGTGATAAAAGCTCCGAGGATGTACTTTCTTGATACAGGGCTTTGTGCTTACATAACCCGCTGGAGCAGCAGCGAAGTGCTAGAGCGAGGCGCTATGGACGGGGCATTTTTTGAAACATGGGTAGTTTCAGAGATTTACAAAAGCTATGTAAACAACGGTAAACGCCCCCCGCTCTTTTTCTACCGTGACAGCAACAAGAAAGAAATTGACCTGATTATCTCGATGGATGGCATCGTCAACCCCATTGAGATAAAAAAAAGTGCTGCTCCAAAAGACGCAACGAAATGCTTTTCTGCTCTGAGTCCCATAGAAAGAGAACCTGACTCAGAAGATGTATTGCTTGGAACTGCTCACTTAAAAGTAAAAATAGGTTCTGGCGCGGTCATCTGTATGACGGAGGATGTATTGCCTATAAACAAGGATAATTGGTATGTACCTGCGTGGATAGTGTAAAAGCTTGGCACTAATCAGAGGATTATTCACGTCTCTTGACAATTATATTTTAAGGAGATTCATATGAACACAGAAACATTCAAAGAATACTATGCGTGGTTGCAGCCCGGGCGGGGGTTTCGGCTCTCAAAGGTTTGCATCGAAGGAGCTGATGGCGCGGGTTTTGCCGCGGAGGAACTGCGGCATGGGTTGTCGTGGCTGAACAGCGATATCGTTTTTTGCGATACCGGAGGGTTTGCCGTTTCCTTTGCAGTCGATGCAGGGATCAAGCCGCAGGGTTATCGGCTTTCCGGGCAGGGCGAAGCAGGCATCGCTGTTTCGGCTTCGGATGCGGCTGGGTTTCTCTACGCGGTTTATGCTTTGCTGTCGCATATCAGCACGGGCTCTGACCCCGGCTCCCTGGAAATTTACACCGCGCCTACTGTACTGCACCGCACTTTGAACCATTGGGATAACATGAATGGTAATGTGGAGCGCGGGTACAGCGGGAAGTCCCTGTTCTTCCGCGACGGAGGTTTTTATTATGACCCTGCCCGAATCAGGGATTATGCGAGGCTTCTGGCGAGTGTCGGGATTAACGAGATGTCTATAAATAATGTCAATGTAAACGCCGATTCTATAAAGCTCATCACAGAGGAGCTGCTGCCGGAGGTTGCGGCGTTTGCGGAGATCATCCGCCCGTTTGGGATTAGGATGCTCCTTGCCATAGATTTTGAATCGCCGGTAAAACTGGGCGGGCTGGAGAGCGCCGACCCGCTCGACGAGGCTGTGATAAGTTGGTGGCGTGATGCCGTCCGTCTGGTGTATAAATACATCCCTGACCTTGCGGGGTTTGTGGTCAAGGCTGATTCCGAATTCCGGGGCGGCCCGGCGGCTCTGGGGCGGACGCAGGCTGACGGCGCGAATATGCTTGCGGGCGCTTTGGAGGATTTCGGGGGCTTGGTCTACTGGCGCTGCTTTGTGTACAACTGTATGCAGGACTGGCGCGACACAGTGACCGACCGCCCAAAAGCGGCTTATGAGAATTTTTACCCGCTGGACGGCACATATCACAAGAATGTTGTCTTGCAAATCAAAAATGGACCCGTGGATTTTCAGGTCCGCGAGCCTAACTCACCGCTGTTCGGGGCTATGAAGCATACTGCGCAGGCTTTGGAGGTTCAGGTTACGCAGGAGTATACAGGCCAGCAGATTGACCTATACGCGCTCGCTGTGCATTGGGAGGAAGTGCTTAATACCCCTGTCAGCGAGAACCGTCTTACTGCTGACTTAATCGGTAAGGAGATTACCGCTGTCGCATCCGTACCTAACACGGGCGATGATGAGAACTGGACAGGTCATCTGCTGGCTCAGGCGAACCTCTATGCATATGGGCGCATGGCTTGGGATCCGCGTCTTACGGCAAAGGAGCTTATCGGCAATTGGGTCTGTCTGACCTTCGGCGATGCTCCCGAGCTGTCCGCTTTGGTGGAAATGATGATGGCTTCACGCGATGCTTATGAGAAATACACTTCTCCCTTAGGTCTGGGCTGGATGGTGAATATACATCACCACTACGGCCCGAGCCCCGATGGATATGAGTATATGAAGTGGGGCACATACCACCGGGCAGACACCAAGGCAATCGGCGTTGACAGGACAGCCAAAGGCACGGGGTATACGGCACAGTACGACCCGTGGCTGGACGCATTTTACAGCAATCTCGATTCTTGCCCGGAGAACATCCTGCTGTTTTTCCACCGTCTGCCTTATGATTACCGCTTATCAAGCGGAAAGACGCTTTTACAGCATATATACGACACGCATTTCGAAGGTGTCGAGGATGTCGAGGGCTTTATAAAGACCTGGGGCAGCTTGAAAGACTGCCTCCCCTCCCCTGCTTATGAGTCGGTTGCCGGGCGGCTGCAGCGCCAGTTGGAGAACGCCAAGGAGTGGCGCGATGTCGTGAATTCATACTTCTTCCGCAAAACCGGCATAGCTGACGAAAAGGGCAGGAAGATATATGTTTAGCTTTGATAGCCCTGTTTTTAAGTTTTTGTTCTTGGTGTTTGATGTTCTGCTGGTCAGCTTGCTTTGGCTGCTGACCAGCCTGCCCATCGTTACAGCCGGCGCGTCTACCACAGCGGCTTACTATGTCATTATGCGCCGTGTCTCGGACCGTGAAAACAGCATAATCAAGGATTATTTCTCAGCCTTCAAAAGCAATTTCATCAACACGACCCTGGCATTTCTCGCAATTGCCGCACTGCTGTTCGTGATCTGGCTTAACTTTGTCTATACCTCCGTCACAGGGCCGCTAAGCCCGGTTGTTTACGGGCTTCAGATACTCTTCGCTATACAGCTTGTTTTTCTGCTCATTCATGTTTTCCCGCTTGCTTCAAGGTTTGAGATGAAATTCACGGAGCTGATAAGGTCTGCGATAGTCATGGCAAATAAGCACCTTATCACTACACTGGCGCATATCCTTTTACTGTATATTCTAATTCTGCTATGTCAGCAACTGCTCATGCTGTATTTTCTCGCCTTCGGCCCCTACTGCTGGGTTTCCTCATATATGATGATAAACATCTACAGGAAATATAAGCCCGAGCTTGATAAGAATGAGGAGGAAGAATAGTGGAACGCAATACCGTTACCGCCGCTCGATCGCGCCTTAGAGTGGCTCGTTTGGTTGAAACACTAAAGGTACAATTTCCAGAATCTCTTTAAGAATGACAGTTGGCACTGTTTCTATATATTCGTAATTCCGTGCGTTATAGTCAATCGTCACGAGCTGATCGAGCATTACAACACCGATTGTCATTGTATGCTCCAGTCGGATATACATCGGATACTTGCGTTCGGTTTTGCTGATGGGGGCGAACACAGCTATATTGGCATTGTCACTGATGATCTTATTGCTCAAGCAAATATACGGTCTGTAGCCTTGCTGTTCGTGACCTTTTTTGGGGTTTAGGTTTATTTTGATTATATCCCCTTGCACCGGCGTGTTTTTTACCATTTCTCTTCTCCCACAGGCTGCCCTAAATCTATCAATTCTGTTTGAAATGGTTGTTCTTTGTAATCCTTAAAAAGATACTCCAATGTTCCTTTTTGCGGTGCAGGACATTTTGTTAGTACAATACAGCCTTTGTCCTCCACTACAAGGGAGAGTGTATCATTTAGCTCAATTGCAGCTTTTCGCAGCAACTCGTTTGGTATTCTTATCCCTTTGCTGTTTCCCCATTTCGACACTGTTGCAGTTACAGCCATATCAAACGCCTCCAAGTTCTATAATACATTGTTACGGTAAGTATATACGAATTGTATATACTTGTCAAGTCGTTATCATGAACTCCTTACCTTTTCTGCCTTCGCCTCAGCAGGATTGCCGTGCAGGCTGCGATGGCTGCGATTCCGCCCAGTATCGGCAGGGATATGCCCGGGTAATCTGAAGCATCGTCACCGGCACCGTCTTCTGTATCTGTGTTTTCGGGTGACTGCTCCGCATTTTCTCCTTCGGAGCTTGCTGCCGAGCCGCCGTCTTCTGCTTCGCCCGGCTCCGCCCCGCCGTCATTGCTGCTGCCGCTGTTGCCACTACCGGGCTCATTGCCATCCCCGTCCGCCCCATCAGCTCCATCAGCACCGTCTGCCCCTACTGTGCCGGCTCCATCCGCTCCGTCAGGCCCGACGCTTTCCTCTGCCGGGTACTCGCCGGGGGTTCCGTACACATTATCTCCGATGGTAAGCACATGATTATAGACATGCGCGTTGCCTCTGCTGTTATACCCCTCAACGCAAAGAGCAACCTCGTACATCACCCCGCTCATGTCCATGCCCAGCTCTTCCCACAGCGCGAAATGCTCGTGCAGCGCAATGACCCCTTCGGTTCTCCTTTCCCTGCGCACGCTGAAATACTGCTGAAACGTCTGTGTCCCTTGAATCGACGGCTGCTGCGTGCGCGTCGTCTCATAAACATCATACGAGCCGCCGTCAATCTCGAATGTGCCCAGATGCCCCTCCCCGCCGGGCGGCCTGTACCTGCCGTAATTCTCGACTACATAAAACTCAATCAGCGGGTCTTCCGTCCAGCCGTAAACCGTCAGATACGACACATTGCCTCTGATAATGTTATGTATCGCGCCGTAGTCAATGTATATCTCGCCATATTCCTCATACGTCGTTGTGCTTCCCAGTTTTTTCCCCATACGGAACAGCACATTATATGCATCGTTCCACTCGCACATAAATGTGCCACCGCCCGTCAGTGTCATGCTTACATCATCCGGGTTCTGGGACCAGAGCTCAAAATCAAAATCGCCGTATCTGTCGATTATATTCCTCGTATATACAGGATACTCCGCCGCCGAAGCCGCCGGAAGCACCGCAGCAAAGGCAAACAGCAAAGCAAACACAAGCGTTTTTTTTATACTCATGATCTATCCTTTCCGACAGTAACTCTTGCCTGACGAAATCATGCTATCATAGTAACAAAGCATCTGTGTGTTGTCAATTGTAAAGCACGGCAATTGTTTATATAAAGCAGAAAGTTTACTGCCGGTGAGGATGGCTGTTTATGTGACCCGCAGAGCGCAACCATGGATGGTGGAGCGTTCGTTTAGTGGTGACACGATGTCGCCTCTAAACGACAAGGGGCACAGAAATAGCCGTCCGAGCGCAAGGCACGGTGTAAACTCCAGTAAAATTATTGATTACAGAGTAAATGTATGATATCATTAGATGCCAAATATGAGGAGGTATGTCATTTTGGATAACGCCGTTGTTCCTGATACGCAAGATAAGCTTAAGGCGTATAAAACAGTTTGCCTTAAGCTCGGTTTAGTTATGTGCGTGTTCTATGTATGCAGATTGATTTCCGGATTTATTATCATGCTCTTTCTCAATGAAAGCCCGATAGCGCCGGACTCCACGCTGCATTACATATTGCGTACGATTATAATGATTTTTTTCTACTATGCCGTGCCGATAGCTGTCTCCGGCGCGTTGTTCAAGAGCCTTGATTATTACGCGCGTGGCTCGGGGCGGCTGCGGCAGCTCTTCTCGAAGCCAAAACGCTTTGCGCAGAACCTCGGCAGCTTCCCCGCTGTGTACGGTCTTGGGCAGAGCGTCAATCTGCTGACTATGCTCGTGTTTTTCCTGTTCACATTGGTGTTCACAAGGTTGGGCGGTACTTTTGAGCTTGAACGATATTTTGATCAGATAGCCCTGGAAACCCCGAATAACCTGACAAGCGCAGCTATTATGGTCGTTTTGATGGTCGTCGTCGCACCGGTTGCGGAGGAATTTCTAGCCAGAGGCATTATGTTTGATGCACTCAAACCGTTCGGCTACGGTATTGCCATTGTAATAAGCTCGATACTGTTCGGGCTGATGCATAGCAGCTTGCATATGCTGTTTTACACCACCGCCCTCGGGCTTGCCCTCGGCTATGTGCGTTATGCGACTAACTCGCTGCTTGTCGTGACGGTTCTGCATATGCTCGTCAATGCTATTGCGGCCGGAATGGTGTTTATCTTAGCTGTTACGGAGGTCACCGACGGAGAGAGCCAGCTGGTGAACACAATCAGCACAATCTATATAATATCCATGCTCACCATGGTTGTTGTAGGGCTCGCTGCGTTTTTCAAGAGGATTCCAAGAATACGGAAGTATAAAATAGAGCGCAACTGGGACGAACTGAGCGGAAAACGGAAGCTAGGCATCTTCCTAGCTTCCGTGTCCGTAATCTTTATGCTGATACTGGCTGCCGATGCCCACTCCAACCACATATTAATAAACAGATTAATTTCGAGCGGCTAGCGGCGTGTAACATCTAAAAATTTACAAGATTTGCGAGGATATTTTTCGCAAGACTAGGCGCGAAGAAGGCGAATACCCGTTGGTATTTAACTGATGAGCAACGACATATTGCGGAAAATAGACCGCAAAGATGTAAAGCTTTAAGTGTTAGACGTCGCTAGATTATAATCTCTTCCCCTGAGTTGTCTATCTTTTTCGCATTCTGCGCGAACAGCGCGATGAAGTAGCACGCTGCCATAAGCGCTAGGGCGACTAGCATTGTAATGACCATATCCACGCCGGATACACCCCCGTATAATGCCGAACCCGCTGTCAGATTCATAGCGAATGGGTTGTACACAGGCGAAGGATCAAGAACCGACACAATGCCCGGCAGCAAGATTGATGCAACAATGCATATCGCGCTGCTCATTCCCGCTTTTCCTGTGGCAGTACCCAGTGTCAGATGCAAGCAGACGAAAAACATATTATAGCCGCCCGCAAGCACCGCAGCCATTAGCAGCATCGGCCATACTATGTCGTTAATGTTAAACAGAAGAGCAGATACCCCCCCGGCAGCGATTGTTCCCATTATAGTAAAAATAAACATAGCAACAGGGTAAATCGCAAACTTGGGCAGGATGTACGGCAAACTGCCAAGCCCGGAGCTTCGCGGTATGATAATCGAGCGTTTCTTCTGCTCGCCGCCCGCAAAGCTGTTTATGACGAGCAGGAACACGAGCAGCCCTACCATCGTTACATCCGAAAGCTGCGATGATACGCCAAACGAAGCGAGCGAGCTAAGCTCCTGAGTCAGCATTGATACATCCATGCCAAGCTGGTCGTAGACATCGCCCATCAAATCCATAAGCGCGCTTGTCCCTACAAGCATAAGCGGGCTTGAAACAGACAGCCCTATTAGCACCAATATTAATATCAGAAACTTCGACGTCCTAAAAAACGCAAGCAGCTCCTTCTTAAACCCCGCCTTTAATTGAATATCCATATAACAACCCTCTTTCGTAAATCAAAACTCTTTATACAGCTAGGACTCGCACCAAAAAACCGTCATCCGTCCTAATTCTCAATTCTCAATTCTCATTTCTCAATTCTCAATTCTAAAACGTTCCTCCTGTCACGCCGAGGTATATCTGTTCCAGCGACAAACGCCTGAACTCTATACATTCGGGCAGGACTTCATTCTGCGCTAGGGTAATGATGATTTTGTTGTAAAATGCCTTCTCACCTACATCGTATTTTGCAAAAAGCGTCAGGTTCGTAGGATCATAGAGCTCGCTCTTCTCAGCCATATCTATATCTCGCAGCGCAGCGATAGCCCCTGCATTATGCTCGCGCAGGCGCACATTGATTACGCAGCTCTCGTCATATCTGCGCTTTACATCACTGATATCGCCCTCGACTACCATTACGCCGTCTTTTAATATGCCGATTTTATTCGCCACGCGCTCGACGTCGGTGAGTATATGCGTGCATAATATGATAGTCACTCCGGTTGATGCCAGTTTCTTCACTATTTCCATAACCTCGGCCCTGCCTGCAGGGTCAAGAGCGGAGGTCGGCTCATCCAGTATCAGCAAATCAGGGTTTGCATATAGCGCGGCAGCAATCCCTATCCGCTGGTTCATACCCCTTGAATAGCCCTTGATCAGCCTCCTCGCTCCATCGGTCATGCCTGTAATCTCCAGAACCTCGGCTGTCCGGGCGGCTATGTCGCCATTATAACGGCAGCAAGCGCCAATGAAGTCGAGGTACTCATAACCGTTCATGTAACCGTACAGCGCAGGCATCTCAGGCAGGTAGCCGATTTTTATGCTTTCGTCCTCAAAAGCTATTTCTCCCTCATCCTTTGTAATAATATTGCATATGATGTTCATTGTAGTGGTTTTCCCGCAGCCGTTCGTGCCCAAAAACCCATAAACATCCCCTTTGTCCAGGGACATATTGAGCCCCTTGAGCACGGGGAATCTTTTATAACTCTTACGAAGCCTGTTAATCCGAAGCATAGCCCATCTCCTTCTCAAAACTAAGTTTACAGTAACCGAACATATTATATCTAAAATAAAGCTAATCTGCAAGCAAAATCGCAATACAGAAATCGGAATAGTAAGCATGTGTTGCATAGCAAAAGGGGGCACATTCATAACATTTGCTAATGGGTTGCCGTTCAGATTGCGTTGTTTGGCTGTGGATTTGACGTAGTCCCGCACACAAGTTTACACAATAATGCATGTTTCAACCGCAGTACTCGTGCGTAACGAAGTCAAAGCCGCAGCCAAACAACGCAATCTGAATAGGAGCGTTGGAGTTCCTACACCACTTGCTTTGTCCGCCATTTGCCTTTGGCGAAGCGCCATGAATAGACTATTGCGCGTACCAGCCAGTCTGAGTACATTGAAATCCAGACGCTCATCAAGCCCAGCCGGAACATATGCTCCAGGACATAGCTCAAAATGATGCGTACAAGCCACATGGATGCGACTGATGCAATCATAGCGAACCTCACATCCCCGGCGGCACGCAGGGCATTCGGCAAGGTAAACCCGAGAGGATGGAGCAGCGCGGTGAAAACCAAGGTAAAATTAAGGACCGTGGTAGCGAGCGAATTCGCATCCGTGCTGAGGTTGAAAACCGGTAGTATATGCCCTGCCATAAGAAAACCCGCCGTACACAGCGTTACCATGGCAATATAGCTGTATTTCAGCAGACGTTTGGTATAGGTAATTGCCTGCGCGTAATCACCGGCCCCCACGCATTGCCCCACCACGGTAATTATGGCCACCGAGATTGCCCCGCCGGGTATAAAGACTATGTTCATGATCTGACCCGTAACCGCGTTTGCGGCAATCGCAACAGTGCCGAACGAGGCTATCAGGCTCTGCATAAAAAGCCTGCCCAGATGGAACATGCCCGAGTCCAGACCTGACGGAAGACCTACGCGGAGGATGCTTTTTATCGTACCGAAATTCAGCTTCAGCTCGAAAATGCGGCTTAAAAACACGATGTTGCGCCTGTTTCTTATTAGAATCAGCATTATGACGGCAGCCGATGTGCGCGAAACGAGCGCAGCTATGGCCGCACCCATAACCCCCAGGCGGAAAACATAAATCAGTATGGCGCAGCAGGTAATATTTATGAAGCTCATCATCAGCGTGACGAGCATAGGCGTCTTGCTGACACCCATTGATCGGAAAATAGCGGCAACCGAGTTTATTATCGCCACAAACGGATAGGAAAACGCTGTTATGAAGAAGTACATCCGGGAATACTCCATAACCAGCGGCTCCACCTCCCCGAATATGAGAGTAAGCAAGAACTTGTTTCCGGCAAGCGCTACCCCCATCAGCACGATTGACGTGAATATGGTAGTGTACAGAAGCTGCTTGGCTGTCGCGCGCGCATCTTCCGTCGCACCTTTACCGATATTCTGCGCAATGATAATCGCGCCCCCTGTGGCTAGGGACGCTATGAAAAACAAGATTAGATTGTTGACATTATCCACAAGCGATACGCTAGACACCGCTTCCTCGCCCGCGGTGGCTACCATTATCGTTCCGACAAACCCGATTGTCGAGCCGAGGAACGACTCAATCACAAGCGGAACAATCAGCCGTAAAAGGGCTCTTTGCGTAAACAACGGGGCTATTGGGGGCTGTAACTGACTCTGGCTATCCATATCTCACTCTTTATAAGCCTGTCTAAAACTTATAGAACTCCTCTGCATCGACGACGAACACTGTTGCACCGCCAATAGAAATGTTTATGGGCGGCAGCGTGACATCCGTGCCTTGAACTGCGGGCATTACCGATGCGGCTATTGCCGTTGAGCGCCGGTGGGAATGTTTCTTGATAATCTCCAGCGTATCTTCCAGCTGAGACGGCTCTACACCAATCATCAGCGTGGAATTGCCGCCGCTAAGGAATCCACCCGAACTGGAAATGCGTGTAACATAGATATCGCTTTTTATTAACGCGCGCGTAAGGGGTTTCACATCATCATTCTGAACGAAAGCAAACAACAGCTTCATACGACTTACTCCTTTCGGTATGGTATTATTTGTGGCGTGTGTCATCTAAAAGATTACAAGATTTGCGAGGATATTTTTCGCAAGACTAGGCACGAAGAAGGCGAATACCCATTGGTATTTAACTGATGAGTAACGACGTATTGCGGAAAATAGACCGCAAAGATGTAACGTTTTAGGTGACACACGCCACTAGTATAACACAACATTTAGGAAAATGCAAATCATTGTGACAAATCGCCGAACACAGGGGGGAGCAGCTCCTTGAAATGATTAAGAATCGGAATGCTGATTTCGCGCATCTGCGGATGAGCCTGTATGGAAGTACGCATCTTCAGGAAATTCCTCCATTGGCGCAGATTCATAGTCATTACGATTTCCGTCTTCAAACTATTCGGGAGAATGCTCCTTGCCTGTTCCGGGGTTGCCCCCAAGGCAATTAGCTTGTTATAGCTATCCTCGATATCCTGCATTTGCTGCTTCCAGATAGCAAACGCCTCGGAATCCTCCTCCCAGAACAACGGTTTTATAAACGTAAGCTCGTTGCCAAACTTATCATGCGCGTAGTTGCAGTACCGCGTACTCTCCTGGCTGTAGCTTGCTATACGGTGCCTCACTATTTCGTGGCTGACCCCTCGGTCACATATTATTTTAAGGGTGATTTTTTCATGCTCGATCACGGATTCATGCCCGCTGCTGATGATGCGTTTGATAAAACTGCCCGCAGAGTTATCAGTAATCCTCTCCTCGCTCTTATAGCAGACACGCCCGGCCCTTTCAATGTTCTTTAACATTTCATCCGGAACTACCTCTCCTACAATCTCAAAAGATGTGCCAATTATCCTCATATACCGGAGCCCTCCTATTTATCCGTCAAACTATTCCAGTGGTGTGTGTCATTGTATCATGGAAGAATAATAATTGCAATTTTTACCTAATCAAACCAAACTGCTCTGCTGTATCCAGCGCTCTTTGCTGCATTTCCACGCTGAATGAGCCTGTTTTCTTTATAACGCCCAGTATGCACGCGCCCGCTATGGGGTCAAGCTTTGCGTTTATGATGGCTGCATTCTTCGCGCCCTTTGCCAAACGCTCCGTTATCATCGCGGTCAGCATGTTCTTCTCCCCTTTGAGCACGCTGCCGGCAAGCACAACATCACATGCCAAATCCAGCATATCCATTGTCTTCATGCCCGCTAAAAAGTTAGCGCATATATCATCCGAGAAAGATCGAAGCACGGAAATCGCTACCTCATCGCCCTCGTCTGCCGTCATGAGTATTTTCGGCACAGTTTTAGTCAGCTCGCTATGAAAAGCGGGATTCATCATCGCCCTGTACAGCAGCTCATGCGCATTGCTGTCGCCAAAATGACCGAGAAACATATTCTCGAGTTTTGTTTCCGGGTACATCCCGATTTTCGACTCGAACACCGCCTCAATAGCGCGCCTTGCTATTGCGCTTCCCCCTTGTAAAGACGATTTCATATAATCGCTCATCACGAACTTGCTGCCGTCCGGGGCAAAAAACACCGCATTCGCGCCGGTTCCCGCGCATAACAGGCCGCCGGCTTCAGACACAGAGCCGCTGTAGTAAGCAATTTCGCCATCGTTGCACGCATAGACATCCTCTATGCCAAATTCCTTCTTCAGCTCCCCTGCCACATATATATCATCGCCTTCCCAGTCTATGCCGCTGATTCCGGCTACAATCATATCAACATCCTTCATCGTCGCAGCGGCACCGCCCAGCGCAATGCCGACAGCTTCCGAAATGACATGCATAGCTGCTTTCATACCCTCGCGCGGATAATAAATACCCTTTGTCCTGCCATAACCCAGCAGATTTCCGGCCAAATCCATAACAGCAGCCCTCGTACTGGTGCCGCCCTGGTCAATTCCTAAAATAAAACTCATAAACTCCCCCCATTTCCATATAGCATCCCCGAAAACTTATTGCGCTGTATTTCCGATGACGCTCCTATAGACTTTAATCTAACACAACTGAATATCCTAGTCAACACATACATAACAATAACCCATAACAATAATCATTGCACATATGCACAACAAATTATTGACATAACAAAAATATAACACTATACTAAAGCAAAAGCAATTATCCATGCACAGAAAGGCGGTAATATTATGCTAAACAAATTATCAGAGTACGCGAAAGTGATTGTAAAGGTAGGGGCAAATATACAAAAAGGGCAGACACTCGTCATATCCTGCCCAATAGAATGTGCGGATTTCGGCCGGCTCATCGCGGAGGAAGCATATGAGGCCGGTGCAAGGGAAGTCGTCATGCGCTGGAATGACGACAAATCCGTGCGTATGAAGTATATGAGAGCTGACGATTCCGTTTTCGACGAAATGGCGGACTGGGTCAAGACATTCTTCACTGAGTACGCAGGCAAGAAAGCCGCCTTGGTAAGTATTTCCGCAAGCGACCCCGAATACCTCAAAGGAGTAGACCCGGACAGGCTTCGGCGGAACTCCATCGTCACCGGCAGGGAGCTCAAGGATTACTTCGACATGCAGATGCGCGGTGATTTCCCCTGGTGCGTAGCATCAATACCTACACCCGCATGGGCAAGCAAGGTATTCCCGGATCTTCCTGCTCAAGAAGCTGTCGAAAAGCTATGGGATGCCATTCTGACCGCAGTCAGGGTGACCGGTGACGGCAAAGCTGCCGAAAACTGGAATGACCATGTAGAGCGTTTGAACAAACGCACCGAGATGATGAACGGGCACCAATTCGCCAAGCTGGTATTCAAGAACAGCTTAGGCACAGACTTGACCGTTGAGCTACATGAAAAAGCGAAATGGGTAGGAGTTGGGGAAATGTCGGGCACGGGTGTGAGGTTTGTGGCTAACATGCCGTCTGAGGAGATATTCACGCTTCCGAAAAAGCATGGTATCAACGGAGTGATTTGCTCATCTATCCCTCTGTCACTGGACGGCACGCTGGTCAAAGATATCCGCTTCACGGTCAAAGACGGCAAGATCATCGAAGCCACAGCTTCCAAAGGGCTTGATGTTCTGCAGAAAAAACTTGAAGTCGACGAAGGCGCGCGCTACTTCGGCGAGATAGCCCTTGTGCCTCATAACTCCCCCATATCAAACATGGGCATCTTATTCTATAACACGCTTTTTGACGAAAATGCTTCATGCCACTTTGCTTTCGGCAAGGCCTACCCTGCTTTCACCGATGCAGCGGACCTTACAAGCGAGGATATGAAAGCCCGCGATGCCAACGATTCTTTCGTCCATATCGACTTTATGGTCGGCACTCCCGATCTGTCGATAACCGGCATAACCCCTGACGGCAAGGAAATACCCGTGTTTATAAATGGGGATTTTGCATGATATTATACTCGTGTGCGCTGAAAATGACCATTTCTTGCTTGTTATTTTGCCGTCATGCGGCACGGCAAATCCTTGAAAGGCCACAGGCATTACTTCGGATTTTCCGCACCACCTGACGGCAAAAACCCTGCGCAATAATCCGGCAATTTTCAACGCACACGAGTATAGTTCGTATACGATTCACGGTCAACCCGGAAGGAGTGAGTAATCATGTCCGTCTTCGACAAGGCCTTAGAAAATAAATGGCTCAAAGCAAAAAAAGCAGGACCTGCGGATGCAGACGGGATTATTCAGAAAAGGGATCATTTTCGTCTGCCCTGCAACTTTCTCACCGACTTCAAACTCCTTGAAACAGACGAGTCGGGGAATGTGACCCCCGGCATCCCGAACCCCGGCTGCATAAGCAACCTCAGCGGGGGAGGCTTGAAACTGCAAGCAGACCTTGTTATGAAAGAGGAAGACCGCATCCTCATTACGCTGACCATTGATGACAGCCCCATACACTTAGTCGGGGAAGTCCGCGTGAAATACGACACTCCCAACGCATCCTATCCATACCAATACGGCATAGTTTTCAAAGGCATATCCGATGCCGATCAGGATAAAATCTTCCGCTATCTGTTCAGGGAACAGCCAAACCGCGCTATAATGTAATTTTCGTGAATTGGAGGGAATGCCGGGGCGTTTTTAGGAAAGTATGATTTTGGCAATTTATACGCTTCGGGCATGGCGGTTATTATGCGCGACTTCCTTATAGAACTGCAATCCATACATGAGCATATCTCAGAAAACCAGATTGGCCGGCTGGAACCCGGTCTTTCTTCCTATGAAGTTGTATCATCTCTAATGGCAATACGCCGCAAGCTAAACTCGCTGCACCGGAGGACGGAAGCCATTATCAAAGAGCATCTTTACCCCATGCTCGAAAAAAAGGCGGATATCACCGAGGCGGATGAGGCAGACCTATACCAAACCGGGCAGAATATTTCCTCATACGAACAGAGGGCAGACCCCGGGCTGGCTCTGAAAATATATCAGGGGTTGCTGGGATGGGCAAGACAAAGAGGCGATGATGCTAAAATAATCAAGTATCTGTATTGGTGCGGAATAACACTGTTTTATTTATCAAGGGATGACCGCAAAGACCATCTGGTATATTTTGAGGAAGGCGCCTCATACGCCGACCGGTACCACTCATTTGAAAACCCGGAAACAAGGAAATACATTCACCGCTGCATAGCCAACACCAGCATGACATACTACTTCATGGACTTGCCTGAAAAAGCTATGGAGGTCGACGAAAAAGCTTTCGTTTTCTGGAACACGCTGATTTTTTCATGCATTGACTTAGACTTTCCCTGGCTTAATTATTTTCTGACATGCTTTACCCACAGATATGCCGAGCTAACCAAAACCGTCCACAGAGACCCCGATTCCGAGACGAGCGAGAATCTGCGTAAAATCCTGGAAATTGCGGTTATAACCAATAAACTGTACCATAGAAACCGCGAAGCATTCAATGTTCATGGAGGAACCAGATACGACTTTATGCTCTGGGAAGCGCAATTTTTAAACGACCTTATTTCGTTTGATATGCTTCATGATAACATATCCAAGAAAAAATCTGAGCTCCGCCCCGACGATTTTTCCCCGAACGCAATGTATGTAAACCGCGACCTCAACGGGTATCTGATTTTCTACGCCTCAACCATGCGCAGGCTCAGCGATAAAAAAAATTCTGTAGTAGCATCTATTTCCGCCGATATCATTAAACACTTCTCGGAAATACCGAAATCCGTAAACCCAAGAGAGGTTGCTTTGCAGTTTGAGAGCATAGCAAAGGATATAAGTTTTGCGTTCGAGCCGGCGCAGCAGCTGGACTTCGTGATGAAAATGACCACCATGAGGCATATCCCGACCTATGCGCACTCAATCATAGTAGGTAAGATTGCTGTATGCCTGACAGAGCATCTCATCGAAAATTCACCTGAGGCTTTCATCGGCTGCATCGGCATAACACACACGGAGCAAATCCCTGCAAATGCCGAAAAACTCTGCCGGCTTGCGTATAAATCCGGATTATGCCATGATGTAGGCAAAATAACATATATCACCAATCCGTACATTCACGCCAGAACCCTGACCGATAACGAATATAACCTTGTCAAGCGCCACTCAACCGACGGCAAAACGATGCTTACCGGAGCAGATGAATCATTTGAGCTGGACTTATACAAGGATGTCATATGGGGGCATCATAAATTTTATGACAACACTGGCGGATATCCCGACGATTTTGACATAAGCATCAGGCCGCATAGGATATACATTGATATCATAGCGCTTGCCGATAGCATTGAAGCGGCTACCGATGATATTATAAGGCTGTATGCCAACCCTAAGAGCCTTGACACGATTTGCGAGGAAATAATTTCCGAATCCGGCACCCGCTATTCGCCTGTTGCCGCAGCAGCTCTGAAAGATGCCAGTGTAAGAGACTCTCTGGCAGATATTCTTGACAGCGGGCGAAAGGATGCCTATTACACAGCATATCTGCACGCATGCAGTTAATTCTATGTCAGGGAAGGGATTTAGGTTGTGGGTAACGCTCACTTCAGGATAAATAAAGGACGTAAAAGATGAATCAGGATATTACTCTATATGCCGGGCAGAGCAATACGGGAACGCAGCTCACCCAGCTCATATTGGATTCAAGCCCGCTTGCTATTGTTGTTGTTGACAGAAACCACGCCATAATCGACTGCAACGGCGCTGCGCTGAAGCTATTCGGAGCCTCATCAAAAACAGAAGTATTGGAGAATTTCTTTGAGTTCTCAGTGCCAATACAGCCAAACGGCATGTTCTCAGGCGAGTATGCCCGTGAGCTGGTGCAGCACTCGCAGTCGGGTTCGGATGAAATCACCGCGGAGTGGCTTCACAGAGACAAAGCCGGCGGCATCATCCCATGCGAGGTTTTGTTTAAGAAAATCGACTATTTCGATACCTACATCACTATTGTCTATATAAGGGATCTCAGAGCGGAGATAGCTGCGCAGGCCGCAGTAAAAGAAGTAACCGAGCGAAATAAGATCATGATAGATGCCACTCCTATTTGCTTCGTTTATTTTGACGACAGCTTTAATATCGTTGACTGCAACCGCGCTGCGCTCGCATTGTTCGGCGTATCTGATGTCAAGGAATTCGCGGAGCGGTTTTATACCCTCAGCCCGGAAAAACAGAAAGACGGCGTAATATCGCGCGATAGCTACAGAATAAACATGCAGACTGCATTCAACACCGGCCATGCGGCTTTTGAATGGGACCATCTTACAGCTTCGGGCGAGAAGCTGCCCGTAGACGTTACTCTTGTAAGGGTCGAGCACAAGGGCAGCTATAGGCTCGCGGGATACTTCAGAGACCTCAGGGACCACAGGGCTATGCTTGCCGAGATGCAGTCCGTGCAGGAACAGCTAAGACTGGCAAAAGAAATCGCCGAGGATAGTTCAAGGGCAAAAAGCGAGTTCCTCGCCAATATGAGCCACGAAATCCGGACTCCGATGAACGGTATAATCGGCATTACGAACCTTGCCCTTAAACACGAGACCACAGAGACACAACGCGCATATCTGCTTAGAATCGATATTTCCGCCAAGTCGCTCCTCCGTATTATCAACGATATCCTGGACTTTTCCAAAGTGGAGGCCGGGAAACTCGAGGTGGAAAGGTCAGAGTTCCGCATAGATACCGTTATTAACGATGTCCGCAACATTACCGCGTTTTACGTCAACCAAAAAGGCATAGGATTCCACACAGACATATCCCCAGATATAGATTTTAACCTTATAGGAGACTCCCTAAGGCTTCAGCAGGTGCTTTTGAATATCACAAACAATGCCGTCAAATTCACACACAGCGGCAATGTAAGCATAAACGTCAGCGTTTCGGATAGAGATGAGCATATGGCTGAGCTTCTTTTCACTGTCCAAGACACCGGCATAGGCATGGCAAAGGAACAGGCGGCAAAAGTGTTCGAGGCTTTTGGGCAGGGAGATGCGTCAACGACAAGAAAGTACGGCGGCACCGGCCTCGGGCTTGCTATATGCAAAGCGCTTGTCGAGCTAATGGGCGGGCGTATTTGGTTTGAAAGCGAGCCAAACGCCGGAACCACTTTTTTCTTCACTGTCAAGATGGAAATAACGCAAGCCCGCGACTTGTCCTCAGGCTTATACTTCGACGACAGCAGCCGTTTGGTTTCTCCCGAATATCAGGGGGCGTATATACTTCTTGTAGAGGATAATGAGATAAACCAGATAGTCGCCAGCGAGGTTCTTGAAAATGCAGGGTTCAACGTTGATATTGCATGTTCCGGCGACGAGGCTATTTCGATGATAATGCATCATGCGTACGACCTTATTCTTATGGATATACAGATGCCGATAATGGATGGGCTGACGGCTACAAGACTGATACGCGCCAACAGAAAGTTCAGGCAAGTGCCGATTATCGCCATGACCGCCAACGCAATGCAAGGCGACAGAGAACGCTCGCTTGAAGCCGGTATGAACGACCACATCACAAAACCCTTAGACCCCGAACTGTTTCTAAATAAGATATGCCAATGGCTAGAAAGAGGAGAGTTTTGAGTTAACTCTCTATTCTCCTATAGTGTTCCCGCATTGTTTCAAAGGCGGGTTTTTTATGTTGCTTGTCGGCAGACATCAGGCCTTTGATGTTGTAGTAATTCTGCATTTTGTGCAGCCTGCGGGGACAGCGGAAGTCGAAGAAAATCCAAGCGCACAGCCCTTTTACATATGGTATGCCGCTAAGCACCTCCAATTGTTTTATATAAACCGCCTGTTGGTTCGCTTCGGTATACAGCTCACCCGGCTCACCCATCACCCCTGCTGCGGCATCAGCGCCAAACTCAGAAATCACAACCGGTTTCTCAGGGCGGCTGTTTTCGAAAATGCGCGGCAGCTTGCTGAAATCCGGATCATACCAGCCGTAATATTCATTAATGCCAATGACATCCAGGTAAGCATCCAGCCTGTCCGCAATCTTAAGTTTTCCGGAGTCCACCATACATGCTGCTGAAACCAGCCGTGTCATGTCCATCTCGCGCGCTTGCCGAACAAGCTTCGTCATAAACTCAAGCCGCTCGTCAGTATCCGCATTCTCATTGCCGACCGACCATATAATGACACTGGCGCGGTTGCGGTCGCGCAATATAAGCTCGCGAAGCTGGTTCTCAGCATTTCTATATGTGCCCTCGTTGCCGAACGCGATAGCCCAATAGACCGGGATTTCCTCCCAAAGCATAATCCCCGCCTCATCTGCAATACGCGCCGCCGCTTCATGGTGCGGATAATGCGCCAGTCTCATGAAGTTGCAGCCCATCTCCTTAGCCAGCTTATAATTCTCTCTGACCTCGCTGACTGTAACCGCATTGCCGTTTGGCACGCTGTCCTCATGCGCGCAGACTCCGCGCAGGAAAATTTCACTGCCGTTTAGATAGATGCCCCCATCCTTAACTGTGATTTCACGAAAACCGACACGCTCGGTCAAAACATCCCCGCAGTATGAAACATCCAAATCATAAAGCTTCGGCGTATCCGGGCTCCATAATTGAGGCTCAGCTGAAAATACCGCCTCTCCCCTGCCGGCTATTACCTGAATATCGGCGCAAATCCCCAAAGCGGGAATGTTCAGCACAGCCGTGCCATCCTGCTGCGGCCCGTCAACCCGAACCTCTGCCTGAATGTGCTTATATGTGCCGTCAGGCACCAATGAAACAAAGATATCTTTAATAAAGGTCTGCGGCAGCCTAAGCAGCGCTACCTCGCGGTATAGGCCGCCGTAGTTGAACCAATCCGTATTGTCGCACGGCACCCCGTCGCTCTTGCGCGTATTGTTAACTACGACAAGCAGCCGGTTATGTTCCTCCAGAAACCCGCCGACCTCAAAGCAGAACGGCGTATATCCTCCGGTGTGCATCCCGACGTACTTCCTGTTAATAAACACCTTGGCAGATGAGTTGGCCGCTCCAAACCTCAAAAACACCCGCTCGCCCGGTATTGCTTCAAAGTCAAATGTCCGGGTGTAAACGCTGCTGCCCTCATGCAGAAAATACCTCTCTTTGAGCAGATTCCAGCACGAGGGCACTGTTACCGTCTCCCAGTCATCAAAACTGTAATCCAGCGGCAGCGGCCTCCCGGCTGCATCGGTATAATTTTCCTCATACCAGCGCGACCGCAGGCAGTTGTCGTACTGATCGACCCCGAACCGCCATTGCCCGTCTAATGATATGCGTTCCCTGCCGAAATCCGCAATAAGCCCATCGGCGCCCGTCTGCTTCTCTAAGTAAGGCCGCTCATAATCTACTAAGTGAATGTTTTCGGTATAGTTGCCCGCTTCTTCTTTAATCATTGCTATCATCCATCCTTTTTTGCATAATCAACTTTAAGAGCCTTATAGTCATCATAACTATAAGGCTCTCATCTGGTGCGCGAAGCGGGACTTGAACCCGCACGCCATTCGACACACGCCCCTCAAACGTGCCTGTCTACCTATTCCAGCACTCGCGCATAAGCCAAGCCATTATAGCTCTTTATTTTATATTTGTCAACTAGGAATATATATGATATACTTACCGTTGCGTAATCCGGCTGTCTGCCCCGCAGCGTAATTATTTTTTGCTTAAATTCCTAATGAGCATTGATAAGTATAATATGTTCATCACAACAATAGCCGAGAAGATCAGTATAATGCCCATAGGATGATTATCGGCCAGTGTAACGCAGCCGAAATAAATCGATGCAACATAACTGACAATTGCCTTACCGACCGCCGGTTTGCCGAAAACGAAACTTGAACTGAAATAAAACCCAAGCGCCGCCGACATAATTGCCAGGCATTTATACGCATAGCTGAGCAAAACAGGGTTTGACGCATTTTCCCTGTAGAGCAGTATAAGCCAGAAGCACAAAAACAAAGTAGGTACCAGACTGAGCACGAATGTGCTCTTGCGGCGCGGATTCTTATACATTTCTATTGTGAAAAATACCAGCGAAACAGCAGAAAGCGCAGACATGACAGCAAAAATCAAATCAGCCCGCGTTACCGCGCCCTCGGAGTTCAGATTCAAAAAGTGGATTATTGTCGCCACAAGCCAGACAACGCCGATTGCCGTGAATGCTATGGGATAAGCATAGCTGTCAGTCCCAAAAGCATCATCAAACCCGTACTGCGCGGTATATCTGAGCGAGGTACGCAACGCAAAAATAACAGCTGCTACAACGACGGCAGCGGAAACCCCCGCAAGCACTGCCGAAAGCGCCGCGCCGCGCTCAGGCAGCTCGGTGACCCTGTCAAAGACATTCATTAACTCCGACATCCTGAGGAAAAACCCGCCTATGCCGGCAAGCAGCGCAAAAAACGGTATAAAGAAAGACGAAATCCGCATAAATTTACTCCAACCATATCAATAATCCTTTAGAAGCCCGGCTGCGCCGGTCACGAGACATTCTACATCATGCAGCCAAACTAGTCAAGTAAGGAAGGTAACAAAATTATGCGCATACGTCGCATCATAACGGGTATGTTCATACTTCTATATGTCGCAAGCATGTCCTATGTATCGATATCCGGCCCGTATGCCGAGCCGGACGAGCAGCAGGACCCGCCGCCGAAACCGGCACTTACGCTTGATGACCTTATCCCGGAAGGATCGCGCCGCGACAATCGGACTTCCCTCTCGGTGCTATTTGACGAAGAAATCCGCGAAATGACGATGGAGCGGTATCTAATAGGTGTCGTAGCCGCAGAAATGCCGGCATCTTTCGAGCGCGAAGCTTTAAAAGCACAGGCAGTCGCCGCCAGGACAAACGCCCTGCACAGCATCCATATTAACCAAAAAATCCGCCACCCCGAAGCGAACGTCTGCACCGATCACACATGCTGCACAGCATATTATGACGACGAGCGGCTTCAGGAAGCGTGGGGAAATAATTATGATGTATTTATCTTGAAAATCATCAGCGCGGTCATCGACACCGACGGTTTGCACATATCCTATAACAACCAGCCGATACAGGCGGTGTTCCACTCATCATCAAACGGCATGACCGAATCCGGCGGTAATGTATGGTCAGACAATCCCCCGTATCTGCGAAGTGTCCACAGCCCTGAGACTGCGGAAGATGTGCCTGATTTCGTCGTCACCGTAGATTTAACGTATGATGAGTTTACCGAAACGTTCCTGGACGAGTACCCGGGAGCTATCTTTGAGGACGACCCGAATGACTGGTTTGCAGATATTGAGTATACTGAGAGCGGCAGGATATACGGGGTAACAATCGGCGGCATCCCGATAAGAGGTACACAGTTCAGGCGTTTGTTTGATTTGCGCTCTACATTCATAACATTTGAAATATACGGCGAGCATATATCTCTCACAACAACCGGCTTCGGTCACGGCGTCGGCATGAGCCAGTACGGCGCTAACGTAATGGCTCAGCAAGGCATCGCTTTTAGGGATATACTGCGCGCATATTATTTCGGTATAATAGTAAGGACGTTTGAATAATGATTATGGTTTAAGGATAATGCCGATCATTTCGTTATATATTCTCTCCGCACCTTTGCGGAACCCGCTTTCCAGCTTGATTGCCTGCTTTTCGTCTGCCGTGTATAGATTTATCTTTACTATATCCCCCAGTTTGTCGGACATTGTCAGCACTGTTGTGTAGCTTCCATCATCATTAGCCGTATGCATTGTCTCAATCATAGAGCTTCGGCTTTCCGAAACGCGGTATTCGCTGATATTCTTCTCAACCAGTTTCCTTACGCTGAACGGAAGGCTGTCCTCAGTCGTTTTGCCGTTTCGTTTGCCCTTTTCGGTAATGATATGCAAATTACCATCTATCTCTATATGACCTGTTTTCACTAATTCATCGACACACTCGATGAACTTGAAATAGCTGATACTATCTTCGCATATCACTAAATCCGCCAAGACGTTTATATACGGAGCTTCCGGCAGACGCCGCAAAACAAACAGTATCAGTATTTTTATCTCAAGTTTTTCACGGATAAATCCAAACCGGCGATTCATAAATCAAAGCTCCCAAAAAATTTAGTTACGCTCACAGCAATCATAACATAAACTGAATACAAAGTACATTCTTTTTGTCGTATTATTGACATATCGCCGCTTAGGGGTTACAATGTACGAAATCCGCTAATCCCTGCCCTGCCGGAAATCAATGACTGGATATTAATATGGACAACATCAAACTTTTTTTTAACAATATAGGACAGTGGCTATTGAGCCTGATGGATAAGAAATCCTTTAAACGCTTTGCTCCGCTGGTTCTCATAGTGCTCGTAACTACGACAACATTAGTCACATGCATAACTTCCGCGCAGCCTATGCCGCTGGAAAAACCGGAACCGCCCGTCTTGCATGTGCCCGGCGCAAAACCGACCCCCGAACCCACAGCTCCCCCGGTTACCGAACCCGAAGACCCCGGCCCCGACATCAGCCCCGACCCGGATCCCCCGTATGCCGGACCCTTTAACCCGCTGACGGGAGAGCCGACCGTAGAGGATATATCAAACAACAGACCTCTGGCGATTGTCATAAACAACATAAACGTCGCACTGCCGCAGCTTGGCATTTCCGGCGCGGACATCATCTATGAGGTCTTGGTTGAGAGCGGCATCACAAGGATGCTGGCTCTGTATCAGGATGTATCTAATGTCGGTGTAATAGGGAGCATCCGCAGCGCAAGGTTTTATTTTGTGGACATAGCGCAAAGCTACGACTCTGTATTTATTTTCACCGGCGGCAGCCCGCAGGCATACGAGGCCGTAACCGCGCGCAGGCTGACATATTTAGACGATATTACCGGCCCGCACCGCCATATCTTCTACCGTGACCAGCACAGGCGTGTTACAATGGGCAGCGAACACAGCCTGGTCACCAGCGGGGCACTCATTACCGAGCATTTGCCGACATACAACAACTTCAGGCTTACTCACAACGAAGGCTATAAACGCAATCTGTTGTTTACAGAGGACGGCGCCCCCGAAAACGGTGAGCCTGCAGCTAACATATCGGTCAGCTTCTCAACTTACAAGCCCACTCTGTTTTCATATGACGAGGAAGACAATCTGTATTATTTACGGCAATACAACAGATCGTATGTAGACGGCAATAACAATTCTCATATCGGCGTAACAAACGTCCTTGTCCTTAGAACAAATGTTTCAGGCATACCCGGCGACAGGGAAGGAAGGCTCAATATAAGAACAACCGGCACCGGCGAGGGTTACTATATCAACGGCGGAAAGTATATCGAAATCGAATGGTCGCGCGAGGGCGAGGCTGACCAGTACGAATATGCGCTCCCCGACGGCACGCCGCTTGTGCTCGGCCAGGGAAAAACATATATATGCATAATCCCAACCAACCAACCCGTTACTTTTGAGTGAGCATAGAGTGTCCCCGAAAACTCATTATGACTGTATTTTCGAGGAAACTCGCATATGATAAGGAGGACTGATTATGTCTTACAATGCATTCGAGAACGCACAGGCGCAGTTTGATAATGTTGCCGATTCCATTGACCTTGACCCGGGTCTGCGCGCTTTGCTCCGCGAGCCTATGAAGGAGTTCCACTTTACCATACCCGTAAAGATGGACGACGGCACGACCAAGGTGTATAAAGCTTTCCGCATTATACATAACGATGCACGCGGCCCCGGAAAAGGCGGGATCCGCTTTCATCCGCATGAGACAGCCGACACTGTGCGCGGGCTTGCCATGTGGATGACATGGAAATGCGCGGTAGTCGATATCCCGCTCGGCGGCGCGAAAGGCGGCATTGTCTGCGATCCCCGCGTTATGTCTTTAGGCGAGCAGGAACGCATGTGCCGAGGCTATGCCAGGCAGGTTTTTGCTCAGATCGGTCCTAACATAGACGTTCCCGCGCCCGATGTCATGTCAAACGCGCAGCACATGCTTTGGATTATGGATGAATACGAGACACTGGCGCGCGGCAGTTTCCCGGGTGTGATAACAGGCAAACCGGTAGGTCAGGGCGGGTCGCTTGGCCGTACGGAAGCCACAGGGTACGGCGTGGTGTATATCCTAAAAGATTTGCTTGATGCCGAAGGCATACCCATAGAAAACACCACTGCAAGCATACAAGGCTTCGGCAATGTCGGCGAGTATGCAGCCCGGCTTTACTCTGAGTTAGGCGGTAAAGTAGTAACCATTTCATGCTATGACAAAACCGACGACAAAGCATACACCTACCGCAAAATAACAGGCTGCGACATTGCCGAGCTTGTCAGTATCAAAGACAGCTTCGGCAGCATTGATAAAGCTAAAGCCTTATCTCTTGGCTATGAGCTGCTTGACGGCGATGCCTGGCTTTCGGAGGATGTGGATATCCTCATCCCCGCAGCTTTGGAAAACCAGATAACACCCGCCACTTTCGGCAGCATTTCGCCGAGGGTCCGCATTATCTGCGAGGCTGCCAACGGTCCGACAACACCGGACTGCGACCCTCTGGTCAAAGACCGGGGCATTATAATGCTCCCTGACTTTCTGGCAAACGCGGGCGGCGTGACTGTCAGCTACTTCGAGCAAGTGCAGTGCAACATGAACTTTTTCTGGAGCTACGATGAGGTCCTTGATAAGCTCAGATACTCGATGGGCAAGGCTTTCCGCTCTGTGTACGCGCTGGCTAAGGAAAAAGATATTTATATGCGCGATGCCGCATACACAATAGCCATCAACAAAGTAAGCCAAACCGTAAGGCTGCGCGGGTGGGCGTAGTGCGGCAACAGCCGCAAATTGAGAATTGAGAGTTGAGAATTGAGAATTAAGTTACTGATTACGGTTCACAGGAAAATCATCAATGCCGGTGAGGATAGCTGTCCGAGCGCAAGGCACGGTGAAAACTACATTGAACCGTGACCTGTAAGCGAATTATGAAATATTACTTTTTATTCATAATTTACAGTTGACAGTTGCCTTGTAAAAAGGCATAATATAGCGAGGTAGCCGTTTTGTATTATTTCCGGCTGCCATAGCAAATTGAAAAGGAGTGTCTATAATGCCATTTTGCCAAACATGCGGTTCTACACTAGATCCATCAGGCGTATGCCCGAGGTGCGGTCCTGCCGGACACGCCCCGCCTCCTCCACCGCCCGGACATCAGCCCCAATACGCGGCGCAGCCCCAGTATCAGCAGCAATACCAGCAACAGCCGCAATATCAACAGCCCCCTCCCGGATACGGACAGCAGCCACCGCCGGGACAATACCCGCAGCAGCCTTACTATCAGCAGCCCCCTCCGGGATACGGCTACCCCCCGCCGCCGCAAAAAGGGTTTTTAGGCGAGATATACTCCAGGGCTTTCGGGTTTCTTTTCAAGAAGCCGATACATCTGTGGGGAGTATCCCTGCTGTTCTCTCTCTTATCCATCCTTGTTATAATCGGCAGCGCAGGTATTCCCATTATCGCCCTTCCAATCACCCTTGTGCTCAGTTTGGGCATGTGCTCCGTATATATAACAGGCTACCGGGGTGGCGAGGTTAGCGCGACGCAGCTCTTCAAAGGCTTCGACAAGAGTTTCGTGCGCAATGCAGGCGGCATGGCTTGGAGATATCTATGGCTCATTATCTGGGGCCTCATTCCCATCGTCGGGTTCATTTTCGCCTATATCAAATTCTACGCCTACCGGTTTGTCCCATATATCATGCTCGCCGAGCCGGGTATAACAGCCACTGATGCGCTTAAGAAATCCATCATGCAGACCGACGGCTACAAAGGCAAGATGTTTTTATGCGACTTCCTGATTAGCATTTGCGTTGGCTTCTTGGTTATGCTAATTACGATTTTCTCTTTCATCGTTCCGGTTTTAGGTGTAATCCTAGGTATACTCGTCATGCCCGTTATCTATGCCGTGCTTCCGCTACTCCTCGGTATTTTAGAAGCCGCGTACTACGATAAGGTAATGACAGACCACCCGGACAGAAAATAAGCAATCCCGGACTGTATCATGACCCTGCTTTAAGCCCCTCCGCCTGATTTAGCGGAGGGGCTTTTTTCGTCAGATATAGTAGTCGTTATTAGTCTTTTCTTTTCGCTTGAACCCCTCGCAAGGGGCGCCTGATGATTTGAATACCACAGCAGAAGGCATTTGCGCGGTCTTAAACCCAAACAGCTTGCAAGCCCTCGGGGTCTTAGGCTCCCAGGTTATGGCAAAATACACGCATTGAAAGCATTTTATATCATCTTTTTTATCCGAATCCATATTACAGCACCCTTACAAATCCATGTTTTAACTGAGTATTCTAATGCGGACGAGCCGCAGTTGACAGTTGAGAGTTGTTGTGTCTGCTCCGCAGACGGATTTGATTTTGATGTTTTTATTTGCTTAATTAGTCATTATGTACTAAAGACAATATCATTCTTTATCTTAAAGCATCCGGTTCTAAGGAACTGTCATTCTGCCTTAATCTTCTTCAGCTTTGCGAACCTCGGCAGGCCGTTTTCCAGCTTGCGGGTATTTTCGCCTTGAATCAGCGGCAGGACATAATCAATAAATTCCTGTGTGACATTGTTGCCCGCTTCGTTAATCCACTCTCTCGGCACGGTTTTCTCCATGTTCGCGCAGATAGTCAGCGGCTCAAGAATCACACCGCATTTATACTCACCGTTAACCTCCTCACGGGTGAATGCGACCATTTTGCCCGATTCCCCGGCTACGGCATACTCTACCGCCGCCTTGCCCGCAAGGAAAGCCTCATCTATATCGGTCTGGGAAGCCAGATGCGCGCCGCAGCGCTGGAGCAGGCTGAGCTCGATTGCCCTTACCTTCGCGCCGAGCATATGCCTGACCTTCGCGCCGAGTATCATGGCTAACCCGCCCAGCTGCGCATGGCCGAAACCGTCTGTCGCGGAAATCGTTGCATGTGACACGAAAGCCCCGTCCGCATAGGATATCCCCTCGGATACAGCTATGATGCAGTTGCCGGTTTCTTTGTATATCCTGGTTACATCATAAAGGAAATCATCCATATTAAACGGTATTTCCGGAAGATAAATCAAATCCGGCGGAGATCCGGCAAGCCCCGCAAGCGCCGCCGCGCCGGTCAGCCACCCGGCATGCCTGCCCATGATTTCTACTATCGTGACAGTACCGGTATTATATACCTTCGCGTCTTTATAGACCTCTGCAAGCGTTGTCGCAATATACTTCGCCGCACTGCCATACCCCGGGCAGTGGTCGGTGCCGACCAAGTCGTTATCGATTGTTTTCGGAACGCCCATGACACGGCATTCATAACCCGCGAAGTCCAGATACTGGCTTATCTTGTTGCATGTATCCATCGAATCGTTGCCGCCATTGTAGAAAAAGTAGCGGATATCGTATTTCTTGAACACCTCGAGGATACGCGCCATGTCTTTCTCGTCCTTGAGCTTGTATCTGCATGAACCGAGTTCGGACGACGGCGTATTGAGCAGCAGCTCCAGTTCCGCAGGGTCTTCCATTCCCATGTCGTAAAATTTCTCTTCCAAGACACCGACTATACCATGAGCCGCACCGTAAACCTTCGTGATTTCCGGCATGTCAAGAGCAGTCTTGATAACTCCGTAAGCGCTCGCGTTGATAACCGATGTCGGTCCGCCCGACTGCCCGAACACACAGGCCCCAATAAGTTTTTTTGACATATTCCTACCTCCATATATAATTGGGAAAGATGATATCATAATATTTTAACAAATTCAAGTACTTGTAATATATAATCCTTGCGTGTATAATTGCTTATGCTCAATTAATCATTTAGGAGGACTTATCAATGCCAATAGTCACATCTAAGGAAATGTTCAAAAATGCGTATGAAGGCAAATATGCCATAGGGGCATTCAACGTCAACAACCTCGAAATTATCCAAGGAATCACCGAAGCCGCAGGCGAAGTACGCGCACCGCTGATCCTCCAAGTCTCATCAGGAGCGCGTAAGTACGCAAAGCATGTCTACCTTATGAAACTCATAGAAGCCGCAGAAATCGAAACCGGGCTGCCTATCTGCGTTCATCTTGACCACGGCGACACCTTTGAACTATGCAAGTCATGCATCGACGGCGGGTTTACATCTGTAATGATCGACGGCTCGCACCACTCATTTGAAGATAATATCAAACTAACCGCAGAGGTCGTGAAGTACGCGCATGACAGAGGGGTCACGGTAGAAGGCGAGCTCGGCAGGCTTGCCGGGGTCGAAGACGATGTCAACGTCTCGGCTGAGGATGCCAGCTACACACGCCCGGACGAGGTCGAGGAGTTCGTCTCCCGCACAGGCGTGGATTCCCTCGCAATCGCTATCGGCACCAGCCACGGAGCATTCAAGTTCAAACCCGGCCAGAAGCCGCAGCTTCGCTTCGACATTCTCGAAGAAATCACAAAACGCCTCCCCGGTTTCCCAATCGTGCTGCACGGCGCATCGTCGGTCGTACCCGAGTTTGTAGACATAATCAACAAAAACGGCGGCGATATGGCGGATGCAATCGGTATTCCCGAGGAAATGCTGCGCGAGGCTGCGAGATCCGCCGTATGTAAAATAAACATCGACTCCGATCTCCGTCTAGGAATGACAGCAGGCATCCGCGAGTATATGGCGAAGAACCCCTCCCACTTCGACCCCCGCCAATACCTATCCCCCGGCAGGGCAAACATAAAAACGCTGGTGAAGCATAAGCTTATAAACGTCCTCGGCTGCGACGGCAAAGCCTAAAGAAGAAAATAAGGAGCGTTGGTATAAAACCAGCGCTCCTTTGCTCTAATGACTAATAAGCTAAGCTACTCAAACCCTATCTCGCAGTCCGGCAACGCTGCGCTCAGATTATCTATCTGTGCCTGTGTGAGCGGATTGCCTTTGATATCCAGCGCCTGGAGCTCCGACAACCCGCGAAGCGCGCTGATATCGCTTATCTGATTATCTTCTAAATCCAGTATCAGCAAACCGGTCAGCTCGCTGAGCACTGTTATATCACTGATGTTGTTCTCGCCTATAAAGAGCGCCCATAACTGCATCAGCCCGCGCAAAGCGCTGATATCGCCGACACTATTTCCCCTAAGCTCCAGAATACCAAGATTCTCCAATCCGCCAAGCGCACTGATATCGGCAATCTGGTTGTCATACAAATACAGCTCCGACAGATTCGTCATCCCGCTAAGGACACTGATATCCGAAACGCGGTTGCTCATTAGGTTCAGCTGCTCCAGTTCTGTCAATCCGGCAAGCGGGCTGATATCGCCTATATTGCATCCGAATAGGTTCAAATCCCTTAATCCCGGCAGCCCGCTCAATGCCTGTATATCATCAATCGGGTTGTTGTCTAAGTGTAAAATCAGCAAACTGTTCAATCCGATAAGAGGGCTTATATCGCTGATGTTATTATCACCTAAGAACAGCGCCCACAAGTTCGCCAGTCCGCTAAGAACGCTGAGATCGGATAGCTGATTGTCTGCCAAGTGCAAAACCCTTAAATATATCATTTCACTGAGCGGTTCTATATCCGAATCGGTGAGTTCCATGCTCCGAAGATCAAGCTCTGTCTCATTTGAATTAAAATCTATGCCTTTGATCGTAATCTGGCGTATCGGCTCAGGCACCGTCGGAGTAGGGTCTGTATGTGTTGGAGCGGGAGAAGTTTCTACAGGTGTTGTAACAATAGAATCAGGCGATGAAGTCGGGTCTGTAATATCCTCAGCTGTGCCGCCTCTGTTTATAAATAGAATAATCACAATCACAACCGCTATAACCACAATCCCTGCTGTTATCGCAGCTAGAGCAGAAAAGGGCAAAGACGCGGACTTAGACTTCGACCCCGGCTTCTTTTCCGGCTTCTCGGAAGTTTTCAAGCTCATTTCTGCTTCATGCGCTTGTTCTGCTTCGTCAGTTAGACTAAATTGCATATCATGCGCGTCCATAGCCTCTTGAACATCCAGCGTTTCATCTGCCGGATGTGTCTGCGTATCTGTTTCGCCCTGCATGGCATCCGAAAGGCTCATCTCAGCTTCGTGTGCATCCAGCGCTTTATCTGCGTTATCAGCCTTCGCCTTCGGCTCGGCCGTAACCTCAGCCGATTCATCGGATGCTGCAATTTCAGCTTCCGGCGTTGCCGCAGTAATGGGCTCGTCTGCTGTTTGCGCCACGCTGCCCTTATCCGGTTTTGGCGCGGGTGCCTCATCGTCGTACAAACCGGGGAGCGGCGCGGGTAAATCCGAGTTAAGCCACCCGCACTGCGAACATAGGTCTGTATTATCTTCAAGCGGAGCCCCGCAGTCTATACAATTTCTCATTTAACCAGTTCCCTTCAACATTTTTATCATTATATAACGAGCGTAAAGATAAAACAAGCTAATTTTTACATTTGACGAATATAGGCAGACAACCGGTTAAAGCACACGAGGACACAAGATATCACATAAAATATACATTGCGCGAAAATGATTTATTATATATAATACATTCTAGCAATCTTATGCAGCGTAAAAACGCTAAGGAGGTTTTTAATGTTTGACAATGCAGAAAACAAAGAGCTTATAGAGCTGTTCACCAGGCTTCGTGTTACCGACATCCGCGATGGAATGGATTGGATGGGATATCACCATTACGGCACAGTCCACCATTCCATACGCCCGCTCTTCCGTCCCAGAACCAGCACAATCGGTATCGCCCGTACCGCGCGGTATATCCCATATGAAGGTCCCGTACCCGCGCTGCCCCCGGAGGAATACACTAAGTGGGTCAAAATGTACTATTCGGAAATCTGCAACGACCCCTGGAGCGAGGATATCGTACCGGGCGACTTTGCCTGCCTGGATATTTCCGGCATTGACGTTGGTCTGCTTGGTTCGGCAAACACGCTGCACCACAAGATAAGAGGCTGCGTAGGCTGGCTCACAAACGGCGGCGGTGTCAGGGATACCGACGAGTGCGTTATTCAAGGTATAAACGTATGGTCGAAGCATATCTCCCAGCCAATGGACCAAGCCAGAATCCGCTTCATCGATAAAGACATCCCCATCGCCATCGGCGGAGTGGCAATCTATCCGGGTGATGTCGTAGCCGCCGACGGCGACGGCGTCATCATCGTCCCGCGCAAAACCGCAAGGGATGTAGCCAAATACGCCTGGCAGGAAGCCAGCAACGACAAAGCAGGGCGCAAAAAAATGTACACCATACTAGGCATGGAGCACGACGAAACCGTAGAGTAACCAAGCAGGGAGACGGTTCTTCTGCTTGGTTTTACATTTTTTAGACGATGGTATAAAAAAATAGGTGTTGTGTTTGTTGTCTGCGCGAGAGATAAAACTGTCCACGTTACTGGTCACTCATACGTATTATCAGCCAGACTTGATATAACCTACTCATAAGTGGACTACTTACGAGTAGGTTGCATAATATATTTCCCGCGAACCGTTTGCTTATAATCAGCGACTAATATATCGTAAGCGGATTAAGGAGGTGAGGCAGCATGGATTTTTAGGCAGCGATACACGCGAACAACGCCTGATAGAGCAGACGCGAAACGGAAACAGGGATGCCTTTGAATGCCTTATTGAGCCATATGTGAAGCTACTTTTCAACTACATATCGTCTCGCGTAAATGATGTTTACGATGCCAATGACATAATCCAGAACACCATGCTGTCAATCTGGCAGAGCATAGGCAGCTACAAATACGAGTCGTCGTTTAAAACATGGGCGTTTACCATCGCGCGGCGCAGACTGGCGGATTTCTACAGAAAAAGCAAAAAACACGAATCTCTACCGCTTACCGATTTTGAGAACACCCCCGTTGCGAAGAACAACCTTGACGAAAGCCTCGACCGTATGGACATAGACAACGCATTACAACATCTGAGCAGCAGCGAAAACGAGCTTGTGCAACTAATATTCCAATCCGGTCTAAGCTACAGCGAAATATCAACGGTTCTGGAAATACCCATAGGCACAATAAAAAGCCGCATGTCAAGCATAAAATCCAAGCTGCGGATCCTATTAAGTCAGGAGGGATGACGATGAGCAGTTGCGAGGAGATTATCGAAATTATACCCGAATACTTCAGCGGCAGCACCACAATACAGCAAAACACAGCAATAGCTCGTCATATTTCATCTTGCTTATCGTGCAAGGCTGACTTTGCGTTATGGCTCTCAGTAGCAAGCGCAATGCGAAAAAAAGAAGAAGAGGCGCCGTCGGTGAACTATCAAGCCTTATTTTCAAAACTGCCCGAGGACGAAACAGAGCTTAACCTAATCATCAATTCGGGTACTTATAATATGGCTATGGAATTAATCCGCTATGCTTTTTCTACAGTAAAATCAACATACAGGCTCGCGGGCCTAATATAAGGAGGATATAATTATGGCAGACATTCCGGTAAAAGAAATCGGGCAGTTACTCGATGAAGTATCCGGCAAGGTACCCAAGCTGATCAGCGGCATCCTTGACACTCTCTATTCGGCAGAATCAGGCAAGAAAATGGGACAATCGGTAGGCAGCCTTTATAAAGAGCTGATAGAATGCGGTATACCCGAGGAAGAAGCTCTAAAAATGGCAAGGGATTACATGCTATCCATCAAAGATATTGCAGGCAACATGATGGATTCTACGAACGAAAGGCCAAATGTCATCACAGTGGACACAAGAGGCGGCTCTGAGAAAGAGTAAGCCCTAATGAGTTGACCAAAAGCAACTTTCTTATGTACCGTCCACAAACAACTAAAAACTGACAGCTTTCGGCCGAAGACCGCGTAGGAGGGAAGAAAATGATGACAGCAATCCATTTCATAAAGTTTTTTATCAAGCTGTTGCTGCTCATCATTATTCTCCCCTTCTTGCTTCTATGGCACTTTGCCCGGTATCGCATGTTTAGGCATGCGCTGATAGACAACATGACCGCTTCAGGCATGCCTAAATACGCCGCCAAACATCTGGCGCGTGAAACGAGAATCAGGAAAATGCTGAAAAAGCGCCAGAGGCTTATCTAATGCGGACACGCCTCCAGCTCATAATATTCTTATCCGGACACAGCCCGGGCAGCACTGAGTAGATCTACAGCCAATAATGCAATAAGAAACCCTTACGCTTCAACCCTTTGGAAATGCAACCGCTTGTATCATCTTAGGTTTCACAAGCGGGTATATAACCGACCCGATGAATATCTTTGACAAAACATCAAACTCTGGAGCCGTGCAGACTCCGCCTTGTGCAAGCAGCTCATATAAACCGCCCATCTGCTTGACAAGTATACCGGCAGCCGTTAACCCGTTCTTCTCATAAAACCGCTTACGCCTAATGCGCTGCTCATTATTCTTCGCTCGTTCATCGACCATTTCAATAGTGAGGACTATTCGATTGCCCGGATAGTCCTCTTTCAACTGGCCGAGAATCCGCGACCCATGCCCCTCGGACCGCCTGTTACCGCATACCGCAAGATATACGACATAAGTCAAATCATTATGTAAGATATAGTAGGCAATACCAACCGGCTCGCCTTTATCATAATACAGGCGGAGAATAATATTATCCTTCCGCGCCCGCCGCATCAAAAACCAGACCGGCGCCCGCTCCGAACTGGGAAAAGACGATGCATAAAGTTCCTTAAAAGTATTGAAATCACTTGATTTTCTTGTTATTGTTTTATAATCCAGCAAAATATCGCCCTCCCGCCAATCCCGCCGCGCTATACGAGTATTCCATTCTCAAAATAACTCCCCATACTTACCGCCCCTAAACCGATTCAGCTATGGCAATCAAAGTATCCAAATCATAAGCAGAGGAAAAAAGCTCAAAAACCATGTCGTATTTCATCCAGTACAGATGTATAGGGGCAACCTCGAACATCCCCGATATAACCGCAGTAGCTTCGATATCGCCAACCATTACCTTATGTATGTTATCGGTAGTCGTAAGGCTGATATAGGCGTCCGGGCCTGCGTAAAACTGTAGGAAGCGTATTGAATTTGAGTTCTCGTCGCGGTAATGTGAAAAGATTAGGCCATGAAAAGCAGAAACTTCCCAGTGACCTTCGCCCGGCACATAAGAAGGCCCATACACTCCATAAGGCACGAACGGACGGACATCGTCAAATGAATCACGGTTTACCGCCATGCTTAAATCGGCTTCCGGGGCTTCAAGGCGGTTCAATATCTCCATACCGGTAGACGAACTGTCTTTTTCCGTGTTTACAACCTGCCTTGCAGTGGAGTCTCCGAACAGAAACTGCATTATCGTATCGCTGTAAGCAAACGCGGTAGTAATCAGCGCAGCCGCGATTGCAGCGGCAATCAGCAATGCTTTTGCCGATATACGTTTTCTTCTCGCTGTCATTTTCATCACCTCCGATAAAGTATCCTCAGATGCTCTGAGCTCCGAGAAGGTTTTCTTATACAAGTTATTATCAAACATATTGTTTTCCCTCCAGTATTCTTTTCTTTAATTTCTCCCTCGCCCGCTTCAGATGGGTGCCAACTGTAGCCCTCGGCATCTTCAAAAGGCGGGTAATTTCTTCGGTGGAATATTCCTCGTAATAATAAAGGAAAATAACCACACGATACTTTGCCGGCAATTCCATCACCATATCAAACAACTCGCTCTGCTCCGGTTCTTCAAAACTGAGTGACGCAGAATAATCCTCTATCGGCTCGACTTGTCTCCATGGCGAGAGAAGCGCCCGTTTACACTCATTGATGGCGACACGGATCAGCCAATGCTTGACATGCATGTCGCTTTCAAACTCTTTGCCCGACCGGTATAGTTTAAGCAGCACATTCTGTGTGATATCATCGGCTTCCGACCTGCTTTTGAGATAGTTGAACGCCACACGGAAAATAGTATCCATGAACGCCTCTGCATAAGCCGTGAACTGTTCGTCAGTAATCATATCTGTATCTCCTTGAAAAGCCTTTCACTAATAATATCATTTTTTACGCGGAAATATTTCATTATAAAGAAAAAAATATTTTATACTCGTCCGCGACAGCAGAAACCAGATCGGCGTTTGCTCCGACCTGGTTATGACGATGTGTAAATAGCATTGAAAGCGCGGAAATCATCTGGTTTTCTTGTTATTATTTTAAGGGTACCTCGAAAAACCTCTGCCGCACATCTTTGCACCGACTTTTCCCGCCAATTTCACAGGTTTTTTAAGATACCCTTATATTCCATCACCCCGCCACCAGCGGATATGCAGGCGTGCTTATCTCCAGTGTGATTACTTCACCGGTAACAGCATTTATCGCGTAATAGAACAACTCATTACCCGCCTTATACTGCGTCAGCTCCTCGCTAATGATATACCCATCCCAAACATATCTGCTGCTGCTTAGCCGCGTAAGGTTAATATACCCCGTCAAACCGTCTAAGCAAATATCATCAAACCGCTCGTTAATTGCCGCTTCTATAATTACTGCCGCATCCTCAAACGATATAATCAAAGACGCGTCAAAATCCTCGTCAAAAAGCGTTCCGTGCAGCGGGTCTAAAAACGTTACCATAGAATTATCCCACATTGTAAAACGAATGCCTTTTTCCGCGTTTTCAATCTCATGTGCAGGGATGCTTATCAGTTCTCCGGTGACGGCATCAATGTAAAAAACGGGAGTAGCATTAGATTCCTCCGCAATTCCAGCATTCTCGTTGCCGAAGAAAAATCCATGCCAGGTAAATCCCCTATTTAGTAATGAAAGGCTCAGCTTACCCCACATACCATCAACGTTAATGCCAAACTGTTCATAAGCAACCGCCGCCGCTATTTTGGCTATCTCATCAAAGGGCATATGCGCAGACGGATCAAAATCTCCCTGTATAGAGTCCTCAATCATTGTAAAACGAATGCCCTTATCTGTATCTTCAATCTCATGAGCAGGCAGCGTAGTGTAGAACAGATGTCCGGGATCGGATGGCTGCGTATTTAACCCTCCGCCGGAATGATTATTTTGCTCTGTATCAGCGCCTGTCGCAAGGTTCGGATCATTTCCGTCATCCGTCAGTTTGTCTGCTTGAGACCTCTCATCTTCTCCGGCACCCGGCAACTCTCCCGCAGGAGCACTTGGATTGTCGTCAAATCCCTCGCCACCATCGTCAACCGGCGTGCCTGTCGCCGCTAGTACCAGCCCCGTGCATAAAACAAGAACCATGGTTAAGCAAATGAGCAATATTCCCAGATTTTTCTTGCTTGCGTCCATTATAGACATTAGTCTCTTTTTCATATTATTTCTACCTCCATAAAAGTATGTGGACAAAGCTGTGTTAAGCCTTGACTGATTCTGCGACACGCCGATTATCATTTCGCCGTAAGATCTGCGTGTGGGCGTGTCCGCGCTGCGTAAAATCTCCGCATCGCATGATGTTTCGCATAAGGAATTGACCGTCTTCGCCATAAGATGAACTATAGGATTGAACCAATGCATAGCCGTTGCCGCCAGTATCAAGCACTTGTATATTATATCTTTACGCCTGTAATGCACGAGCTCGTGTTTGAGGATAAACCGCAGCTCATCCATTGCCGGCAGAGGCTTAGGTAAAAGTATATGAGGTTTGAGAAAGCCAATCATCATCGGGCTGCTTGTAAATGAACAAAGCTCCAGCGGAATCCGCTTCTTGATGCCCATTTCGGTTTTCAGGCTCTCAAACATTGATAGTACATGCCCGTCCGTGACTCCTTCGCTCCATCGCCGCGACATTCTTATGAAGCGGTAATGCTTTGTAAGGTGATATACTATATACATTCCTGCTCCGGCCATCCATACCGCCATCGCAATATGCCATATTGTTATGTTTATCATTGTGCCGGGGTCGGTATTTAATCCGGCTGACTGTGAAGGCTGCAGTGTGGCATGGGGCGCTTCATGCGGAGGCATAGGCGGGTGTGTTGATGGCGTTAGCGTAGAGGGCGGAGATGAAGGCGCGAACATAGACGGCGGAACTGTAGGCGCAAGCGTAGGCTGTGGATATGAGGGCATCGGTACGGCAGAAGACGGTGCGGGTGTGAGCGATGCCGGGGGCAGAAGCTCGATTGACGTATCGCTGTTTATTCGGATGATGGTCGTCGGTGCGCTGCCCGGTGCTTCGACATTTATCAGCGGGGTGTTTATTTGCGGCCGATATGGTATTATCAACCCAATGACAATAATCAGCCACGCGTAATAACGCCCTTTTTCGGAGTAACGCTTAGCCAAGAGCGGCATACACATCATATATATAAAAGTGATTGCCGACATAGCAACAGAGCAGATTAGGAGCGTAATCATAAAATTCATACTAATCCCCCCGTTCCCGCAGAAGCTCACGCAGTCCGGCAACATCCTCGTCGGTCAGCGCCTTGCCTTCGTACATGGCAGTTGCAAGGCTTAGAAACGAATTGTTGTGATATTGCTTGAGAAAAATGCTCGCTTCAAAATTGATATACTCTTCCTTGCTTACAGTCGGGTAATAAGAACGTTCCTTTCCATTCTTCTCGGAACGTAAGAAGCCTCTTTCGCTCAGCCGTTGCATGAATGAAACAACAGTCTGGATTTTCCATTCCCTCTCCATCCCCAGCAGCTTCATAATCTCGGCGGTGGTGATGGGTGGCTCATTTTCCCAAACTATTTTCATAATATCAAATTCCGCATCCGGCAGCTTAGTCAGCATCATGCAACACCCCTCTTGTAAGACAACTCGTCTTTCTGACAACATACTACACCATGTCTTACATAATGTCAAGAGTTTTTTTGGAAAGAAAAAGCCCACAAGATAAGGCTGCAATTTTGCCTTGTCCTGTGGGCTTTACTACCGTTAATACTTATTCTTGCTACTTCTTTTTTACAGGCAACCATATTTCAAAATAGTCATCATTCCAAAGCTCGAAATCAGAAGATTCTAGAATTTCATATTTGCCGTGAGGAAGCCATTCGCTGTAAATTTTGTTCCACATGGCTTGGCAATCATCTGAAGAAGCATTTCCCCTAAAAACTGCCCATGTATTTTTTGGCACTTGCCAAACTTCAAAATCTTTCGGAACTTCTTGCCCATCTTTTTTGAAAAAACCAATTCCATAAGGAAATTTATTCGCAGCTTCGTCAACCTTGCCGCAAATTCCGATGGTTTCGCCCGACATTCCAAGTTTAGAGTATTCATCCCAAAAAGCAGGGATTTCGGTCGAGTCACCTTCCTCTTTTTGAATAGTTTTAACTTTCACTACAACTTCAAACTCTTCTTTTGCTTCAATTCTGTAATCCATAACAGAACCACCCTCCATAATAATTTTGATAGTAAGGCGGCTGTATGATTTTAGGTCTGTGCTATACTGTCTTGCTACACTGGGAGCAATTCCGTGAAAGCGACTAAAAGCTTTAGAAAAACTTTCCGAGGTTTCGTAGCCGTACTTTATGGCAACATTAATAACCTTAACATCTTTATGCGTAAGTTCAACCCCTGCGAGAGATAACCGCCTATTGCGAATGTATTCGCTCATAGTTAAACCTGCCAAAGCAGAAAATCCCCTTTGCAAATGAGTGCTTGATGTATACACTTGCCTGGCAATTTGAGAAAGAGAAATTTCATTAAGCAAGTTATCCTCTATATAGTCAATCGCACCATTGAGCGTTTCAACCCAATTCATACTATCACCACCTTCCGATACCATTATATAGAGTTTTGCAAATTAGTTCATGTCATGCTGTGCTTTGTTTTGTCAGGTTTATTATAACACACAAAATATTAATATTGCCACTTGACAGTTAGTATTATTTGTATTATAATAACTAATACAAATAATACTATTTTACAGGAAAGGACAATAATCTATGATAAAAAAACAGAGCTACAGAATAATAACCATACTGCTCATGCTGGCCGTTGCCGTTGGAGTAGCCGTTTCCGGCTGCGCGGGCATCGGCAGCCGCACTCAGAACAGCACCGCGCAGCCTGCCAGCCCGGATGACGGCATCGACTGGGGCTACTACAACGGACGCGCCGAAGCCTTTGTCATTGCAACAGCAAACGGTGACTATGCTGGCGCTGCGGGAATGTTTGACGAAACGATGACCCGGGTCTTTGGAGCGGCGGGATTGGAGGACGCATGGGCAACCGTCATCGGAATAGCCGGGGACTTCATCCGCATCCATGATTATCAAAACGCTACCATCGACGGATACTATATCTCCGGCGTCATAATGCAGCACGAGAACACCGGGTTTGGCTGGAACGTCGTATTCTCAGAAGATAGCCTCATTGCAGGCCTAAACACCGGCGGGACAATGCCTCTGCCTGACAGCACGCCCTATAGCCATCCCCTGTCATCCCCCGCAATACGCGAAGGTTTCACCGACTATCCCGTTATCGTCGGGGAAGGCAGCTCATACCCGCTAAACGGCATATTATCCATGCCCGACAATGCAGCAGGGCAAATTCCCGCAGTTGTGATTGTTCAAGGCTCCGGGTCACGTGATATGGACGGCACGATTTCCGGAAGCAAGCCGTACCGCGATATAGCAGATTATCTGGCTGCAAGCGGCATCGCTGTTTTACGAAATGACAAAAGGACGTTCGTGTATGGCGCAAAAATGCTCCAGGAACACGGCGGCAGCCTGACGGTGTGGGATGAAGCAATAGAGGATGCGATTATAGCGGCGCAAATGCTCAAAGCCGACCCGCGCATAGACGAAAACAAGGTCTTCATCATAGGGCATAGCTTAGGCGCCATAATCGCGCCTCGAATCCATGTCGAAGGCGGTAGCTTCGCAGGTTTGATTCTGCTTGCCGGCTCGCCGCGCACGCTTTCGGAAATACTGCTTGACCAAAGCATGATGCAACTCGAGCAGATACCCGAAGGCCCAGACAGAACACTGGGGCTTGCGCAGCTTGAAGAACTAACGGAGCTGTTAGCATCCATACCCGCCATGAACGATGAAGAAGCGAAAGCAGCCAACGTAATCGGGATGTCGGGTTATTACCTCAATGATATGTCGATGCCGCCGTTTTCGCACTATGCCGGTCTTGCAAGCGTGCCTATGCTGGTAATGCAGGGCGGTCGCGATTTTCAGATACTGCCGGACAAAGATTATGCAATGCTCCAAGAACTGCTTGGCAGCCGCAAAACCGTCACGTTCAAGCTATATGATGACTTAAACCACTTGTTCATACTCACCACAGCAATGAGCTTCGCAGAACACGCCGAAAGCATAATGCAAACATCAGGCCAAATGGACACCCAAGTATTGCAGGACATATCGGACTGGATATTAAATGGATAGCACCCTCGTCCTATCCCCGTATCCTGACTCCTGACTCCTGACTCCTTGCGCTCCGCAGAGCGCGTTAGCATTGTAGCAGCAGTTCAGAACCTTGCGCCAAAGCGGCTGTTACTAAATAGTTGCATGAGGTAATTCAAAATGATCATAAAACTCAACACAACAAGCTCAACGCCCATCTATGTGCAGCTCCGCAACCAGATTGTCATGGGAATCGGGCGGGGCGAGCTGAAAATCGCTGAAGGGCTGCCTACCGTGCGGCAGATGGCGCAGGACATCGGCGTAAATACCCTGACGGTGCAAAAAGCCTATGAACTTCTTAAAATCGAAGGCTATATCGAGATTGACAGGCGGCATGGAGCGAAGGTCAGCCCGAAAACAGATTTGACCGGGCATTTCCGCGAGAAGATGGAAAGCGAGTTGGCGCTGCTCATATCGGAATCCGCGCTCAAAGGCGTAAGCCGCGATGAATTTATGAACATCTGTTCCGGCGTTTTCAATAGGCTGAATGTATCCTATGCAGGAGGTGCCGTGTGATTGTAGCTATCTCTTTCGTCGCAATATTCATGCTGATGCTGGTGATATTTCACATATCAAACAGGACAGCCGCGCAGCCAAACGGAAATCTGCTGCTCGGCGTGACTCTGCCGTATGATGCATTAAAAGATGCTGCTGTTGAGGGCATAATAAATAGATTCAAAAAAAGCTACTCTCTCATCAGTCTTGCGTTTGCCGCGCTGGTAATCCCGATGTTTTTCATCAGCAGTTATATAGCAATCTCCCTAATGTACATGCTTGTTTACATCGTGGGAATTATGTATGTCAACCAGAAAAACATAGCAAAACACTCCTCCACGCTGTACACGCTAAAGAAAGAACGCGAATGGTGGACCGGGGAGCGCAACATCATCAGCGTGGACACGGAGCTTAGCAGGCTCAAAGACACGTTTCCCATCTCAAAAGGCTGGTTCGCCTTTCCTTTTGGCATATCTGCTTTTCCTATTATCTTTGGTATTCTCGGCGCACATTGGGAGGCCGGGTACTGGCTTTTGCAACTGTGCGGGGTGTTTACGCTTATCGTGCTCTATCTGATATACCTTGCCTACACCCGAGCCCGGTCGGTGGTATACTGCGAAAATACAGAAATCAACATCACGCTCAACCGCATTTTCAAGAAAGAATGGACAAGGTGTTTTGTCATTATCGCCGCTATGAATAGCGCGTTTTTCGTCGTGCTGACATATCTCCTGTCTTTTAGCGAAAGCGGAGGTTCGGTGGTAACAACCGTTTCTATCGCGTTTAGCTGCATAGTCATTGTTCCGATGATTTTGGCGCAGATAAACGTGCGTAAAGCCAGAAACAGGTTTATGCGGCTGGTAAATGAAGAGGTTTATGTAGACGAGGATGAATACTGGGTTTTCGGCGCAATGTTCTACAAAAACCCGAACGATAGCAGGAGCATGGTGGAAAAACGCATCGGCTACGGCATGACGGCGAACTTGGCGTCATGGCTCGGCAAGGTCACATACGCGGTGATTGTCGCGGCGATAGGGTTTTGGATAGGTCTTTCGGTGTATCTTTTGCCGCTTGACTTCGGCAGCGTGACGCTCAGCGTTGACGGGCAGGTTGCTGTAATCAACGCGCCTATGAATAATTATGATTTTTCTATGCAAGATATCGTGAGTTTGTCGCTGATGGATGACATCCCCATCGCTTCAAAGGTTTACGGAGGGGATAGCCCGAGGTTTTTCGTCGGAAGGTTCTTTGTGTACGGGTACGGCGAGAGCCATGTGTACGTCCACCGGAACACCCCTCCATACATAGCGGTCGAACTCCCGGACGGCTGGCTCTTCTTCAACGGCAGCAGCAGCGAGATAACGGAGAGGTATTTTTCGGTTTTGAGCCGTTAAGGGGTCTATTGAACTATAGTGATAGAGGGGGAAACTCCTCCACTAATTTCCGCTTTCCAATCGCAATGCTTCAACAGTGCTTCCGCCTCGTAGCTTCGATGCCGA
>Ga0099364_10000280_pt1 | contig 85923 bp, 75 predicted proteins | sample TergutTh196P3_FD_73070 | JGI IMG/M metagenome (GOLD analysis project Ga0099364, IMG submission 73070) | Microcerotermes parvus P3 segment gut microbial communities from Pointe-Noire, Republic of the Congo - Th196 P3 | ecosystem: Host-associated > Arthropoda: Insects > Digestive system > Gut ...
TCGATGCTGTTCCAGCTCCCGATACGCGATAATACTGGCGAAGGGGCGCAGTTGTCCCGGGCGAGAGTTCATGATACTCTATCCTATTAGATTGTAGCATTTCAAGAAGGTAGTCGTAATTGATCGCGTAATCGCCCGAGTTAACAGTGGTGTTAGTTAACCCTTTCGGGATGACATATGCAGTTGGACGGCTTCTATCGAAATGCGACGCATCGTTTATCGCAAGAGATTTTATAATCATGTTTTCGTCGGTGGAGTTGACCTTAACAAGTTCGCCATGCATTGTTGCCTGATATCTCATCAACTTATAATTGCTGTATTTTGCCCCCGGGTTCTCAGCTCCTTGAATGTAGTAAGTCGGTGTAGCTCCGGATGCGTACTGATAGAGGTAAACCTTTTCGTTCGGGTCAAACTTCTTGCCTTTTGCTATTGTGTCATCTCTACCTTTCTTAACAAGTGTTTTGATCTCCACGTCGTTGGCATAGAGCGTTTCCAGCATTGATTTCGCCGCCATAACGTGAGCCCACGCTCTTCTTGCCATTAAATGCGTTGCTCCGCCGCGAACTCCGACTATCATTGATACCGACCCCATTAAGCCATAGTAGGCGCGACCAACACTGTGGTTGCTTGTCCAACCATTGCTGGCGTTTTCGTAGTGGTCAGAGCGGATGCCGCCTACCGCTAAGTCAGCATGCAGTTTGTTCGCAACCGTATTTACGGCAAAATCGTTAAGTTCCATCGACGGGTTGTTCATACTGGTAGAAGGAGTAGCCTCCAGATCGGTGATTCCGCCCGTAGCCATAGCGTATGCAATATCTGCGGTTACATAGGTGAAGGAGACTGAATAATAGTCTATTTCGTGTCCGTCCATAACAACTTCCGGCATTATCTCCAAGTATGCTTTATGTACCATCCGGATTTCGGGCGCCCTGGACCGAAGATGATCGCTGTCCATTTCGATGACTGGTGAGAGACTGGCGCGCTTATTTCTGGCGGCGCCTTCAACGTTTAAACGTGGTATACAAACGACATTGACTTTATCAAGGAATTGCGCGCCATACGCGCCCGCCATCTCCAGAATGAAAGCCATTGCGCCTTCACTTGAAGAGACTTCGTCACCATGGATATGGCCTTGATAGAAGAAGGTAACCTTATTATTTTCTCGAATTACCTCAGCCGCTTGCTCAAAGGTTGATCCTTCAGGGATGATAGAGCTGGTGAAGATGAGGATAGGAATATCGTAACCCAGAGTTTGCGTCTTGCCCAGACTGAACAAGTGTACATTCGGATTGCTGTTAGCAGCGTCGGTAACGAATTTCATCAAATCTGCTTGCGTGCTATGTTGCCATAATCCTTTTTGAGTAGTGAAAACTGGAGTCTTTAGTCCATCTGCGGGAAAGTCTTTGAGAATTTCAACGGTACCAAATAATCTATCAATAATCTGATCGGTGAAAACGTTGACAAAAGGTGCATCAAATGTTTCTGTGCCTGTTGGTCTCACACCTGTCAGGACATGCATTGATATAATGGCTTCGTTGTCGATCTGAGCTTGTGTGATGTGAATCAGCTTGGTCGCTCCATAGAAAAGAGACGTTGGATTTGACGTTACGCGATAATAATACGTACCTGCCAATTTAATTTTATAACTGTTATACCTGTTGTTCGACTCATCTAAATTTACCTGATTCCCTGGTCCATAGAAAAGAGCAAGGGATAAACCTTGAGCATTGGGATTTATACCAGGCGGTGGATTCAAACGTAGATCGGCACTCAGATCATGCAATACCGAAACGACATTCGGGAAAGCGCTTCCGGGAAACATCAGTAACATGGCAATAACTACAAAAAATATAATTTTTCTTGATTTGCGAAACAATACTCTCACCCTTTCAGCATTAGTTAATATGTACTGCTCAAGATTGAAAATCTTAATCCATAATCTTTGGCGTGAAACAAAGCTTTTATATCTCATTTTTATTACGGATTGCGTAGCATTAGACGAAGTAATTGAACACTATCCATCAATATGCAAGCGACTCCAAGTCGAAAAGCGACGAAAGCTAAGAGGCTTGCAAATAGACGCGTTATGTCGTAGTGTTAGTGCAAATGTATCCACCATGTCGATACACTCTACTACTTCGCTGAGGGGAATGTCCAAATAGTCCCGAGTGCGGATGTCGCATGCCCGTTGTCGACTTGGTTTTATTCAAAAACGCAATAGCGAGTATTACAAGTTATTGAGAAGTGGAGTTATACATGGACAATAGGTCCGGTATATTGTGCGATATTTGTATCCGCTGTTAGAAACATCAGTTGCTCGGATATAGCTTGCGCGAGAAGCAACCTGTCGAACGGGTCTTTGTGTAGCATCGGAAGTCCTTCGACGATAAGCGCGTGTTTTGCGGATATTGGCATTTCAACATACCCCGCTTTACGCAAACCCTGATAAAACAATAACGGATCAATCGTAAAATCTTTTCTGTTTAAATTGCGTTTTATAACAATTTCCCAAATGCTCGCTGAACTGAAATACAGCTCGTTTGACTCGTCTTCTATATATTTTGCAGCTTGCGATGACAGCTTTCCAGCGGCAGCCCATAATAAAACATGTGTGTTCAAAAGATATTTCATTGTTTATCCAAATATTTCTGCGATTTCTGTTTCGCACATCCTGTCAAAATCTTCCGGTATCGAAATCTGGTCTTTTAGAAATCCTATCCGTGACGTTTTTTCGGGCTCTGCGCATGGAATTACTTTTACCATCGGTTTTCCCGCTTTAGCAATAACAAATGCTTCTCCTTTAGCCGCTTTATCAACTAAAGAAGACAAATGTGTTTTAGCTTTATGAATGTTTATTTGTTCCATAGTATAGCACCTCATAGGTAGAGTAAGGTCATTTAGTTTAGTTTATAAATTAACTATAACTTATTTTCAGGCAAAAATCAATACTTTTACTACCCCCATAAAGCTGCCTGAGTGTAGGAACATTCATTACTTCAGCAGCCAGTCGAGTACGTTTATCTGTTTGATGCCATTGTGCGAAGTGAAGGGCGTATTATCCATCGTCAAGAGGTATTTCGGGTTGTGGTCGCCGATGGCGAGAAGGGGCGCAAGTTCACGGCGCAGGGTTGAACCGTCAGCGTCAATTACAGTATATGCGACTTGATAATACTCCTCGCCTTCCTCGCCGATAGCTATGAAGTCCACTTCGGCTTTGCCCACTTTACCGATATAGATTTCATATCCGCGTCTCGCAAGTTCAAGGTACACGACGTTTTCAAGAATACTTCCCATATCGGCTCTCCTTGTTCCGAGCAATGCGTAACGCAAACCAATGTCGGCAGAATAATATTTATCGCCGGTCTTCAAGTATTGTTTACCCTTAACGTCGTATCGCCCGATTTGATAGAGAATAAAGCAGTCGGTCAATGCGGTCAGATAGCTCTCAACTGTATGAACAGCAATTTTCCGCCCTGCTGACGTCATAGTATCCGCAATTTTCTTCGTTGAGCAGAGATTGCCGATGTTGTCAAACATGAAGCGAGTAATGCTTTTGAGCATTGCGACGTCCGGGAATTTTTTGCGAGCTACGATGTCTTTTAGAACGATGGTATCATATATGCTTTGCAAGTATTGCCGTCTATCTTTTGGCTTTGATATTTCCAACGCATAGGGAAAGGCGCTGTTTTGAACGTAGTTCATATATAAACGTTCATAATTTGTATCTCCAGGGAAAACGGAAGCGTATTCCTTAAACGATAACGGTAGCATTTTGATTTCTACATATCGCCCTGAGAGTAAGGTTGCCAGTTCACCGCTGAGTAGACATGCATTTGAGCCTGTGATATAAACGTCGCAATTTTTTTTCACATACAGGCTATCAACAGCTTTTTGAAAATCCGTTACCCGTTGGACTTCGTCAATAAAGATGTACATTTTTTTATCTGGGATTATTTTTTCATTTACATAACTATAAAGCTGTTTATATGTCTCAATTTCGTCATAATCGCCTTCTTCAAGATTAATCGAGATGATTTGTTTGCCGGATACCCCGACAGAGCTAAGATAATCTTGAAACAACTCAAACAGCGTTGACTTGCCGCAGCGCCTGATACCTGTAACAACCTTAATCAGCTTCTTATCCCGAAAGCTGATAAGTGAATTAAGGTAGTCTTGCCTTTTTATCATAGGAATCACCTCAATGAAATATTGCATATATCATGACAAAAGTATAATGAAATGTCAAGTATTTGCAGATATATTGCAAATATATATCACGGTCCCGATTGCCATCGTTCCCTACGTTGATTTCCGCGATTAAATGAATAATATGAATGATTGGGCAAACAATAAGTGTATATGCGACACGCACTTTCGAATTGTCTCTCGCTAAATATCTATTTATTCAGTAGCCAATCCAAAACATTAAGCTGCTTTATTCCATTATGATTTGTCCCTGCTCCTATTTCATCAAGCGTCAGCAGCATTTTCGGAAAATGGTCGGTGATTTTTTCAAGAGAAGCAAGTTCCCGCTTCAAGGCATTTTCATCAAGCACCGTTGCCGCTACTTGGTAATAAGTAACGCCATCCGGGTTTTGAGCTACGAAATCAACTTCGCCGTCTGTAAGATGTCCGGTATAAACGTTATTACCGCGCCGAAGCAATTCAAGATACACCACATTCTCCAGCACATGCCCCTGGTCGGTGGCGCCAATAAGAAATTGGCGCAAACCTGCGTCGGCGACATAGTATTTTTCCAGAGAAGCAAGAAACTGCTTCCCTTTGATGTTATAGCGGCTCGATTGATATATAATGAGGCTGTCAGTCAAACCTTTAATGTATTTCTCTACTGTCTTTTGGTCTATTTTGCGTCCCGCAGATTTCATTGTATTGGCGATTTTGTTAGTTGACAGTAGGTTGCCGATATTATGGAACACAAAACGTACGACGCTCTCAAGCATCATTACATCCGAAACTTTAAGCCGGGCCGTAATGTCTTTAAGCAAGATGGAGTTATAGATTCCGGCAAGGTATTCGCGAATATTTTTTTGCTCGCCGTTTAGCTGCAAGGTATAGGGGAAAGAACTCTCGGCCAGATAGTTTGCGTACTTTTCCATTTTGGTAAACGTCTTGTCGGGTCTATACATTTCCAATCCTTCGCAGTACTCGGCAAAAGAAAGCGGCAACATCCTAAGTTCAACATACCTTCCGGCCAAAAGCGTAGCCAGTTCGCCGGACATAAAGTAAGCGTTCGAGCCGGTTATATACAAATCTGTGTTCTTCTTGATGAATAAGCTGTTTATAGCTTTTTCAAACTGATCCACGTGTTGTATTTCATCCAAGAAGATGTAATTCATTTTATCAGGCAGTAGAAGTGACTGAATGAAATCGTACAAAGCGCGGTAGTTATTCAAGCGCTCAAATTCGATATCCTCAAAATTAACGGATATGACCTGCTCTTTGGCAACGCCGTTATGTGAAAGCCAATCGCGGTAAATATCAAATAAAGTTGATTTACCACAACGGCGTATGCCGGATATTACCTTGATTACCTGTCTATCTTTTGACCTGATAAGAAAACCAAGGTATTCCGGTCGGTTAATTTTTTTCATGTAAACACCACCGTAATAATTAGTTTTCGTATTATATTCCTATAATAATTGTTTTTCAATAGTTTTCATGATTATATTACGATTAAGGTATGAGATTCCATAATACGGGAAGCCCCAACTGGGCGTTACCATATAGCAGGGAAAAAATTCTTGCCTGAAGTTCTGTAACGCCCCTTCGGGGCTTAAGGGTTGTGGTTACCGCTTCCTCTCCGGTTGACACCGGAGGTTATAGAGGTTTCGTCCCTTCGGGACTATTGCTTTTTCCCTGCTATGAGAGCCAAAACGTAAAGTGGCAACCATTTCCACACATCAAAAAAACGAAAACACATAAAGTGTTTATTTCACTTGTTAATCATCTAAAGTTAATGACATTGGGCAGAATTGTCGCCCCTACAATGCGTATTTTTCGATGACGTCTCTTAGTTCCTTTATTCCGTCACGCGTCTCGCCCGAGGTTATGACGGGCATTTCGCTAGAATACAGCCCTTCGCGAACATATTTCTGCACAAGTCCTTTACGGTTGGAGCGCGAAATTTTATCAGCTTTTGTGAATACGACCATGAAGTTTAAATCTATACTTAAAAGCCATTGTTGAAGCTTTTTGTCGCTATCGAAAAGACCATGCCGCATATCGACAAGATGCAATAAAAGAAATAGGTTGCGACGACCGCATATATATGAAGTTGTTAGTTTTGACCAGTCCTTCTGTTCGTTTTTAGAGCGCGCTGCATATCCGTATCCCGGCAGATCCACGACACGGAAATTTTTTATTATTGGCGCTGTACCTTCTTGTTTTTTTATAGATTCAACCGCAAAAAAATTAATGCTTCGCGTCTTGCCTGGCGCAGCGGCAACGCGCGCAAGATTAACGCCAAGTAGCGCATTCACAAGAGTTGACTTTCCAACGTTTGAACGACCGGCTAAAGCAATCTCAGCCAATCCTCCGTCATCTGCCGGAAATTGCTCTTTTAAGTATGCGGTTGCTTCAACTTTTGCGTTCCAGTGAACATGAACGCTTGTATTTTCAGGTGCTATTACTTGCAATCTAAATTGCTCCTTTGTTAGATAAATGCTTTTTGAAAGACATCCTCAATATTGCTTACATAACGGAACGTCATACCAGCTATAATATTCTCTGGGATTTCTGATATATCGACCTGATTTGGCTTTGGCAAAATCACTTCGCTTATATTATATCGTTTTGCCGCAAGAACTTTTTCTTTAATTCCGCCTACGGGCAGCACGCGTCCTTGCAAAGAAATCTCTCCTGTCATTGCAACGTCGTTGCGCACAAGACGGCCTCCCATCGCTGAAAGCACGGCGGTAGCGATTGTCACGCCTGCAGAAGGTCCATCCTTGGGAACCGCTCCGTCGGGAACATGAACATGAATATCGATTTTTTCCCAGTCTACGCGCGGTATGTTAAACTCCTTCGCTTTTGAGCGAAGATGACTTATAGCTATAGCTGCGGATTCTTTCATAACATCCCCAAGGTTCCCTGTAAGAACAATGTTCCCTTTGCCTTTCATAACAGCGACTTCTATCATCAAAACATCTCCGCCCGATTCAGTCCAAGCCAACCCCGTGGCAAGACCTTTGGACGGTTCGGAAGAGATTCTGGTATCAAAAAGTTTTGGCGCTCCCAGATAATCTCTTAGATTATTCACTGATACGTTATAAACTTGATCAATATGTGTTCCGTCTTTCATATAATCCACAATTTTACGCGCTATTTTACGCGTAATATTCGAAAGCTGACGCTCAAGTTCTCGCACGCCCGCCTCGCGAGTATACTCTGTGATAATTCGGGATAAAGCTTGCGCGCTCAAACTGAGCTTGTTTTTTTCAACTCCATTCTCTTTCATAACGCGAGGTAGCAAGTGTTTGCGCGCTATCTGCACTTTTTCCTGTTGGACATATCCGGACAAACGTATTACTTCCATTCGGTCAAGGAGAGGTTTCGGAATTGAATGATGCGAGTTTGCCGTGGTAATAAAAAGAACTTCGTGCAAATCAAAAGGAACATCAAGGAAATGGTCGGAGAAATTATGATTCTGCTGAGGGTCCAATACCTCAAGTAAGGCAGAGGCAGGGTCTCCTCTGAAATCGCTTCCAAGCTTATCTATCTCGTCAAGAAGCATTACGGGATTTCGCGTGCCCGCTTTGCGCAGTTGTTGAATTATCCTGCCTGGAAGAGAACCTATATATGTCCTTCGATGTCCTCTTATTTCAGCTTCGTCACGCATTCCGCCCAAAGAAAAATTCACGAACTTTTTCCCTAAAGCTCTTGCAATCGAACGACCAAGAGAAGTTTTGCCAACTCCTGGGGGACCGACAAAACACAAAACCTGCGCTCGCATAGATTCCGGTGATGAGCTTTCAGAAACTAACCTCCTTACCGCCAGAAATTCTATAATTCTCTCTTTTACTTTTTCCAGTCCGTAATGGTCATGATTAAGTATCCTTTCAGCTCTGACGATATCAAGCATATCATCGCTACGAGTTTGCCACGGCAGAGAGATAAGCCAATCAAGGTAAGTTCTTATGACTACCGCCTCTGGGGACATCAAGGGCATACGCTTCATACGGTCAAGCTCATGCAAAGCTTTGTTTTTAGCTTCTTCGCTCATTTGAGCGGATTCTATTTTCATTGTAAGCTCAGCAATTTCGCCGATGTTTTCTTCCGCAGCGCCGCTGCCAAGCTCTGACTGAATAGCTTTTAACTGTTCTCTGAGATAATATTCCCTATTATGCTGTTCAACCTGATTTCTTATTTTATCCTGTATGTTTTTTTCCACTTCGAGAATATCAATCTCTTCAAAAAGCACCTTCAATATATATTTTAGCGCCTCTTCGCTGTTAAATATTTCAAGAAGTTTTTGCTTTATCTCTAACTTTACATTCATATGAGCGCCAACAACTTCAACTACTTGAAGCGGGTTTTCGATTCCAAGAATTGATCCCATGACCTCGCTTGGAATCTTCTGCTGAAGCTGATTATACTTATCAAACTGTTCCAGCACGCTCCGTTGAAGCGGCAATAAATTAGCATCCGTATCATCCCATGAGCGCGGAATGATATTAGCCATTAAAATATCGTCTTCAGTTTCGTACAATGTAACTCTTGCCCGTACAATTCCTTCCACTAAAACCTTTGACGCGCCGCCCGGCATACGGACCATTTGAATTATTCCGCAAACTGTGCCAACAATGTATAACTGATCAGAAGTCGGATCTTCGGTATCAGTCGCCTGCTGACCCACTACTAGAACAGTTCTTTCTTGAAGCATCGCGGATTCTATGGCTTTTAACGTCTCATGACGTTTTACAAAAAGCGGCGTAATTATACCGGGAAAAACAATAACATCGCGTACAGGAATTACAGGTAATCGAGGCGGTAGACTTTCACCCAATTATGCAACCTCCTTTTCATTTACATTCAGTAATGATTGAGTATCAACTTTTCCATCAATAAACCTTTCAGTAATCTCAATACTTTTTGGCTTGTTTTCGATTGATGGAATTTCATACATAAGATCTAACATTTTTTCTTCAAGAATAGCGCGAAGCCCTCTAGCTCCTGTTTTACGCGCTACGGCTAGCTCAGCTATACGAGAATAAGCTTCTTTCTTAAACTCAAGAGAAACTCCCTGTATTGAAAACATTTTTTTATATTGCTTAATAATCGAATTTTTGGGTTCAACCAGTATACGTATCAACGCCTTCTCATCAAGTTCATTCAGTGCGACGCAAACGGGCAAACGCCCTGCCAGTTCAGGGATAAACCCAAAAGAAACAAAATCTTCCGGCTGCAAATTCGACATTAGTTCATAGCTATACTTATTCTTACCGACTATGTTGGCGCCAAAGCCTATTGTTTTTTTATTCTCGCGTTTTGCGATAATATCTTCCAAACCTTCAAAGGTTCCCCCGCATATGAACAAAATATTCGTAGTGTTAATATGAACAAAATCCTGTTGAGGATGCTTGCGTCCTCCTTTTGGGGGAATACTGGCAACCGTTCCTTCGAGAATTTTTAAGAGTGCTTGTTGAACTCCTTCGCCCGAAACATCCCTTGTTATCGAAGTGGATTCGGATTTTCTTCCAATTTTGTCTATCTCGTCAATGTAAACAATTCCCATTTCAGCAGCCGTCAAGTTGTAGTCCGCCGCTTGAAGAAGCCTTACAAGTACATTTTCCACGTCTTCTCCTACATATCCAGCCTCAGTCAGCGTTGTGGCGTCCGCGATAGCAAAAGGAACGTTAAGCTTGCGGGCAAGCGTCTGCGCAATAAGCGTTTTGCCTGTTCCAGTCGGTCCCACTAAAAGAACGTTACTTTTTTGAATCTCCACATCGGAGTTCTTGGTGTGAAGATTGTTTTTTACCCTTTGATAGTGATTATATACGGCAACCGAAATTATACGTTTAGCTTGCTCCTGGGATACAACATAGAGATCCAGAAATTCCTTCAGTTTTTTTGGCGTGGTATCAATCTCAAATCTTCTATTTACAGTTTTTTTGTTGTCTGTTGCGCCATAGTAAGGATCGACATCTTGATCTGAGAGCAAAATATTGCATAATATTACGCAATCGCTGCATATTGCGCCTTCAGGTCCCGCAAAAAGCCTTTCAACTTCGTTTTCTTTTTTTCCGCAGAAAGAACAATGATTTCGCTTAGGCATTAACTGCTCCTCCCCTTGACTCAATTACTTTATCTATTATCCCATAGTCTTGCGCTTCCATTGCGCTCATAAAATTGTCGCGTTCGGTGTCAATTCTTATTTGACCCTTGTCTTTACCTGTATGAAGACTTAATATTTCGTTCAGTTCTTCGCGCAGGCGAAGTATCTCTTTTGCGTGAATTTCAATATCGGTTGCTTGCCCTCTCGTTCCACCCATGGGTTGATGTATCATTATCCTTGAATGAGGCAACGCATACCTTTTGCCTTTTTGTCCGGCAGCCAGTAAAACTGCCGACATACTGGCGGCCTGCCCAATGCAGATAGTAGAAACGTGACTCTTTATATACTGCATTGTGTCGTATATTGCCAATCCCGCGCTTACAATCCCTCCGGGGCTGTTGATATAAAGATGGATATCTTTTTCCGAATCGTCGCTTTCAAGAAAAAGCATCTGCGCGACAACGATATTTGCTGTATATTCATTTACTTCATCCCCAAGAAATATAATTCTTTCTTTTAGCAACCGGCTGTATATGTCGTATTGCCGCTCGCCTTTATTGGTTTGTTCTATTACGTATGGTATCAATTGCATTTTTGGTCTCCTAAGATTTAAAAATAATCAATCTGGCTCTGATGTTTCCGGGTTGCCAGAACTAAGCGTAATTTCAGCGGTATCATTTTCAAGCGTAATTTCAGCGCTATTCAGTTCAACAGTTTTATTAACGACCGGCGGCGTCAACTCCGAAACGTCTATAATTTTCACCTTATCCATAAGCAACTTAATTGCTTTATCGGCATATACTCTGTCGACCAGAATATTTACGCTATCTTCGTCTTTATAATAAATTTTTTTAAGGAGTTCTACTTCAACCCCATCTTTTTGCGCTGTGTTTTTAATCCATTCGTCAAGCTCTGACGGTTCAATTTTAATTTCGTATTTGCGTCTTATTTCATCTATCACAAGCGAGTCGCGAATAATTCTCCAGGCTTTGGTTATAATTTGTTTTTCGTAAGTCTCATACTCTATATTCTTTGTCTTCAAAAGTTCTTTTAACTCCATTTTGTATTTTTCTTTTGCTTCGCGTTCTTCAAATTCTTTTATCCTTTTCGTCTCCTGATATATAAGCGAAGGCGGAACTTCAAAACCGGACTTTTCCGCTGCTATATTTACGGCTCTCATTTCGGCGTCAGCATTTGCGTCATCAAGTAATTTAGCCAGCATCCTTTCCGCTATCGAGGTCCTGAAATCTTCAATTGTCGGGCACTCAAACCCCATGCACAATTTAAAGAAATCCGGTTCAAGCTCCGGCAAAACTATTTTTCCGACTTCAACTATCTTAAGTTCATAACACGTTGTCGTACGCGGTGAATCTACGTTATTAGGGTTTATTCCACCCAGTACTGTAACATCGGCTATATCTCCTGCGCTTTTTCCCAAAAGCGGCTCTTTAAATTCCGCCATCGGTAAATTCTGCATGTCAAGAGTCGCCATCTCAGCCTTATTGCTGCGCGATATTTCCTCTCCATTCCCGCCCGTTGTCACCATGTTGAATTCAACGGACACTATGCTGTCGTCCTGAATAGGAACACTAACAGCTTCAATTTTTGCTTGAGATTTACGAAGATTATTAATCATATCGTCAATCATCGATTCGTCAACGGTAGTTATGAGTCGTTCAACTTCAATATCTTCAAGCGCAGGCAGTTTTATTTCCGGTCTTGCTTCAATCAATAAATTAACTGTAACTGGCTGCCCATCAACTATTGCGCCCCTGCTTTTAAGCGATGGGGGAAAAAGCGGCTCAATATCATAGTCTTTTATAATTTCCGATATGCTCTCTTTTAAAAGGTTTTCAATAACCTCGTCATGTATAGCGTTTTTTCCAAAACGCATCTCAATAGTCTTACGCGGAACATGTCCTTTGCGAAATCCCGGAATCTTAGCCTTCTTGGAAATACTATCAAAAACCTTGTTCAACTCAGCTTCAAACTCGCAAGCTTCAAACTCCGCTTTAATCTCTATTCTGTTTTTCTCCTGGCTTATTAAGTCCGTTCTCATATTGCTGCACTCTCCTAAGCTATTTGATAAAAGGCTCGTTTATTCGTCTGATATCCACCGCTCGTGAACTCTCGTCATCTATATCAATCAATACGGCGTTAATCCTTAAATTCTCATCACAAACGTCAAATTTAGACGGCATTCCGGTTAAGTACTTTTGTAAAACGCTATCCGAGGAATTCCCTATTATTCCGCCATGTCCGCCGGTCATGCCAACGTCGGTTATATAAGCCGCGCCGCCCTGTAATACTGTCTCATCGGCGGTTTGAACATGCGTATGCGTTCCAATAAGCGCTGAAACTCTTCCATCAAGATAACGACTCATAGCCGTTTTTTCTGACGTAGCTTCGGCATGAAAATCAACCAAAACAGGGATGTTATCTTTGAAGTATTTATCAAGAATGTAGTCGGCGGCCATAAAAGGACAATCTATAGGAGGCATAAAAACTCTGCCTTGAAGATTTAACAATCCAAGCCTTTTCCCATTGCTTGTTATGATAGTATGTCCCTGACCGGGGCAGGTAGCGGGCATATTTTGCGGTCTAATAATACGACCGTCAGAGCCTAACGTTTCATAAATGTCTCTCTTATCCCATATATGATTACCGCTTGTCATACCATCAATGCCAATAGAAAAAAGCTCTTCCATACTTTTTATTGTCAGACCTTTTCCGGAAGAAGCGTTTTCACAGTTAATAATTACAAAATCAACCTTCAAGGAAATTCTCATCAACGGCAAAAGCCCGGCTAATATTTTACGGCCAGGCTTGCCAACTACATCTCCAATAAAAAGAACTCGCATAACGAAATCCGGGACTGCGACAAAAGCAGGCGGCTGGTTGCCGCTCCTACAACAGTATACTGCGTTAATTGCGCAATTTCGCCACAACATATAGCGGATTGCATAAGCGTCATGTAGCCTATGTTGCAGTCCCCATGTATATTATTGCTACTTGGCATATTCAATAGCCCGTACTTCCCTTGAAACGCTTACTTTAATTTGCCCCGGATATTTCATCTCTTCTTCAATCTTGCGCGCTATATCGTATGCAAGTTTATCGACAATTCCATCATCCGTGTTTATCGGATTAATAACTGCTCTTATTTCTCTGCCCGCTTGGATAGCATAAGCTTTACTCACATTATGGAAAGCAAGCGCTATTTCCTCCAGTTTTTGTAATCGTTTCACGTAAGCGTCTACGCTTTCTCTCCTAGCGCCTGGTCTTGAAGCGCTTATTGCATCTGCTGCCGCAACTATCACGCTATTAATGCTGGTTTGATCCACGTTATCATGATGCGACGCTATCGCGCTTGATACGTCGGCTTTTTCTCCGTAACGACGAGCAATATCCGCTCCTATTGTGGCATGTGATCCTTCTACCTGATGATCAACAGCTTTACCAATATCGTGCAACAAACCTGAACGCTTTGCCAGTTCTTCGTCCACGCCAAGTTCAGCCGCAATCATGCCCGAAAGGTGCGCTACCTCTAAACTATGCGCCAGCACGTTCTGCCCATAACTATACCTGAACTTTAAGCTGCCGAGCAATCTCAGAAGCTCGTTATGAAGGTTCTTTATTCCAGTTTCAAGAATAGCTGATTCTCCAGCCTCAATAATCTGCTCTTCAACATCGCGCTTCGCTTTATCTACCAGTTCTTCAATTCTTGCTGGATGTATCCTTCCGTCAATTATCAAACGATCTAAAGCCAATTTTGCTATTTCTCTTCTCACAGGGTCATAACAACTCAAGGTAACAGCTTCCGGAGTGTCGTCAACAACTAAATCAACGCCTGTATGAGTTTCAAACGCTCTTATATTTCTTCCCTCTCTTCCGATTATCCTTCCCTTCATTTCATCGGAAGGGAGGGCAACGACGCTAACCGTCGCTTCTGACGCAATCTCGGAAGCGGCGCGTTGAATAACTGTTATTAATATGTCTCTTGCCTTGCGCTCAGCTTCGCGTTTGGCTTTTTCTTCAAGTTCCTTAAGCCGCATACCAATTACATATTGAGCTTCTTCCTCCGTTTTTTTGAGAATCACTTCTCTTGCTTCTAATTGCGTCATTTGAGCAATTATCTCTAGTTTTTCAGTTTGTTGATTCTTGAGCTTATCAACCTCATTAACCCGAAGGACTAAATCTTCCTGTTTCTGTTTAATCTCTTCTTCTTTTATTGAAACGCGGTCTAGTTTTTTATCAAGATTTTCTTCTTTCTGTTCAAGTCTTCTTTCAGCTCGTTGCAATTCATTTCTTCGTTCTTTAACTTCCTTATCTACCTCCTGTCGTAATCTAAGCGCTTCCTCTTTTGCTTCAGTTAATTTCTCGCGTTTTAGTCGTTCCGCCGATTCCTTAGCTTCGCTTAAAAGGCTTTCCGCTATCGCTTTTTTGGTCGCTATCTCTTCCTTCAGACTTTTTTTCATTCCAAGGTAACCAAATATTGATGCAACTATAATACAGACAATAATGCCTGGTATTATAAAATAAACCATCAGTTCAGACATAACACTCTCCTCTAAACCTTAGCCCAGCATAAAAAAACTGAACTATGTTTTATTATAAAATTATCTTATGTTTTCTTAAACTTCGCCTCAAACATAATTATAATACAATTATACTACAATTACTAATATTCGTTCACGACTCTAATTATGCAGAATTTCTTCAATATGTTTGACGAAGTTTTCTATCTCTTTATTGGGATATAATTCAAGACTTGATAAGTAACACTCCAAAGCCTCTTTGTATCTGCCAATTGAATATAAAGCGTTTCCCTCGCGTATAAGCCGATTTGATTCATCTATGGTAGTTTGAGCTTTAATACTCCCCTCTATTCTTTCAATCCAATCTTTCAGATGTTGGTTTTTATCAATTTCATAACTCATTCTATACCGATTGAGAGCTTCATTATAGTTGCCTGTCCGATAAAACTCCGTCCCTTCTCTTAAGAGACGAGCCGCTTCGGATTTACTCTCCGGATCTAGACTCTCAGTAACTTCCTTAATTAATCTTTGATTTTCTGGAACAATTTCTTCGTATTTTTTTATCAACTCCTCAGTTTCAGCATCCGCCCATATCTTCAAACTCTCGACAAAACAAGCTAAAGCTTCCGCGTTTTGACCTCGTTTAACATGCTCGTTTCCTTCCCGTTTAAGTTGCGAAGCTTTTTCTTTTAGCTCGATTACTAATATTTCCAATTCCACAATCTTTTGTCTGGTTATATCGTCGCTCAGTAATATAAAGCTTTCCTCTAATTTGTCCAGCGCGGCTGAATAGTCTTTGGATAATAACAATTTTTCCGCTTCATCCTTTAGAACATTAACCGCTTCGTAATTTTCATGCAAAACCTGAACTCTTTCAATTCCTTGTATGGCTAATCCCTGTCTATCAAGCAAAAGACTATCTTCATAAGCCTTAATTGCTTCTGGATAGCGTCTTTCAGCCTCATACGCCAAAGCCATATCCCGGAGCCAAGTGGCTTTCTCTCTGTTAAGCCTTATGGTTCTAACAATTTCTTCTACCTCAGATATTGCTTTTTCAGTTTGAGGAACTTTCCATATAGCAAAAGACCGTCTGTACGAAGCGAGGCTTTCAGTCCATTTTTCTCTTTCTTTAAACTCTTCGCCTTTCAAAGCATATTCCTTCGCGCGCTGAATTAAAGCGTTTTCTATTCTCATTTTTTCAGCGCCATCTAATATTTCTCGGTCATTTTCGTTATATTGTAAAGCCTCCAAAGCTAAACTGAGGGCTTTTTCGTAACCTTCAGTATTCGTAAAGTCGGAATCATCCCAGATTTTTAAAGCTTCAATCCATTTTTCCCAAGATTTTTTCCGATTTTCTGATTCAATTATAAAGGAGTCCGAGATAGTGATTTCCTCGAATGCTATTCCTTTTCCAAGTAAAAGCCCATTTAAGTTTGTAACCTCAACTTCAACGGAACATATACCTGGTTCTTCCCGCCATACTGTTATATTTTTACCGTCTTGCGACAAATCGGAAGAAACTCCCTGAGACGTTTTCCATGAGTAAAAAAGTTTTTCATTTATAACTAAGTCAGGCGAGATTATAGCCTCAAAAGTAAGTCTCTGACGCGCGGAAAATTCTTTTGTCTCCTCCTCCGTATGCGTCTTTGGGTTCCAAATCGCAGGCATTGTTGGAGTCAATAAACGTATATCCACATCGAATTCGCGCGCGGCAGTTATGAGAAACGCCTCGGATAAAACGCTTCCATTTTCGCTCATTGCTTTTATTCGTAACGCTACAGGAGAAGTGTTAGTTATGGTAAAGCCGCATGAGCGTCCCCCTTTACTAATTAATATAGATGTAACATTGTCTGAGAATGACCACTCAAAACTAACGTCTTTATCCTCAACAATTTCACCAATAGCTTCAAATGAGGCCGGATAGCCTATATATGCTTTTGACTCTTGCTTTATATCCAGAGATAACGTAGATGCTTCTACGCGAAACACTATAGATAAAACAATAATCAAAAATAATGAAAAAAGCGCCGCATAATTCTTATTCATTTCAACCCTTCCTAACAAACAAAATTTCAGCGACTCTATTATCCCAACTATTGACGACATGTCAACTTAAAATTCCAAAAGTGTAACCATAAAAAACAGTTTTTATCTTCAATTTCATCATTTACGCGTGATAAGAACAGCCGATATAAATAATAGATTAATCTCTATGAAAGCGAGGAATCCGTCAATGCCTGAAGAAGTACAAATAAATAATGAACTTTCAAGCAAAGAGTCTACCTCAATCAATGATGACGCTCAAAGCTCGCAAGAAGAATCGCAGTCTTCGCAAGAGAACTTTGATCCTTATTCGCAAGAAGAAGAGATATCCTATGTAGCGATCAAAGGAGTGTTTTACACCCCTAAAGCTGATCACGCAGGCGTTTTCTGCGTGATATACAAAGCGGAAAACGGAAAAGTAATTTTTCGCGAGCTTTGGGCGATTCGCTCAAACAAAGAACCTATTTCGAACATCTCTGAAAGATGGGAAGATTTTATCAGAGAAATGAATAAAATCGGAACTTACGATAAAGATTCTTCAGAGAAATTGATGCCTCCTATAGAAAAGTCGCTTAGTAGCAACATTAAGGAGTATCTTTATAAAAACATTGACGAAAAAGAGTTTGCTTTGACAGAAATTCGAAAAACGCTGGAAAATTCGTTGCACTACCTTGTTGAGGTAAGCATTGAAGCTGAAATATTTGGGGAAAACAGGGCAGAAAGCGGAGGTCTCCTGCGTGATAAAGAATCATCTTCCGAAAAAAAACAAAAAGACGATTTCAGAGACCTTATGGGAGTAATTAATCTTGGCGGAGTTCCCCTGATGTGCGAGCCCGTAATAGACCCGGCAAACGGATGCCCTGTTTCAAAGATAAGGGTTGGAGATATTCTACATGTATCAATAAAAGAAACTAATAATATCGCAAAAAAGGTCATTGATCATGTTCGCGCTGAAGGGAAACCTCTTTCGTTTCCCGTAACTCTTGTGCAAGAGTTGGAAAGCGGCAAATGCGTTATCATACTGAAAATAAGCGACGAAATAAGCGGAGTGTTGAATTTACATAAAGAGATAATGCTGAAGACAGATAATCTTCAAAGAACAAAAGAAAATCCATTTAAAAAATTCTTAAATTCAACAAATCTTTTTCTGGGCGGCATGCTTTTTCTTATAGCTTTATTGCTATACCTTGTCGCCCGATTTATCTAAAATTCTTGTGGCAATGTCCAACCACTTAACTCTGCGTCGCGAAAATAAGATGCTGAAATGTGGGTTACTATACCCTATTTCAGCATCTAATAATTCTGCAATAATGTAATAATATTCCATAACAGCTGTTAAATATTAATCTTGACTCAGAATTCTTCATAATATATAATGCTGAAACATGGTGTTTACTATGGCATTTCAGCATTATATAATTTGGGAGATGCGGTATGATTGGACGAAAAGAAGAAACGCGGATATTACACGAACTTGCTTTGAGCGGAGAGTCTGAGTTTGTAGTTATTTATGGTCGCCGTCGCGTTGGAAAGACATTTTTGGTGCGCGAGACATTTCAGAATGATTTCTTTTTTTGCTATACGGGCATTGCAAACAGGAACGCGCGGCAGCAGAGGACAGAATTTGCAAAAGTGTTGCGTGAACACGGATGGGCTCCGAAAGATGGTAGCGCGGATGTTCCAGATAATTGGTTTGACGCTTTTGACGCTTTACGCGCTCTGATTACAAATGAAAATACAAAGGATCGTCTGTTGATATTCATTGATGAAATGCCATGGATGGATAACAAAAAATCCGACTTCGTTCCGGCTTTTGAGAATTTCTGGAATGGATGGGCATCCGGGCAAAAAAATATCATGCTGATTGTATGTGGATCGGCAACCTCATGGATCACAAAGAAAATATTCCGAAACAAAGGCGGTCTTTATAACCGGACGACGCGGCAGATTTCATTAAAACCATTCACGCTTGCAGAGTGCGGAGAGTATTACGATAGCAGAGGAGTTGCCATGAATACGCAGGATCTTATCGAAAGCTATATGATCTTTGGCGGGATTCCATATTATCTTCATTTGATCGAGAAACGGTATAGCCTTGCGCTGAATGTGGATAGAATCTGCTTCTCGGAATCAGCGCCGCTACGATATGAATTTGACAGGTTGTTGGATACGCTGTTTGCCAATCCGGCTAAATATATAGAGGTTCTGGAAGCTTTGCATACGAAAAAGCAAGGTTTGACGCGAGAGGCAATTGCTAACCGTATAGATTTCGGAAATGGCGGAAACCTGACGAGAATCCTGCTCGAACTTGAGGAATGTGGTTTTATTCGCAAATACAAACCGTTTGGGAAAGGGAAAAATGGAGCGCTCTACCATCTTGCGGATCCGTTCATTGCTTTTCATCTCGCGTTTATCCGCAAAACGGACAGCGAGAATTACTGGAGTTCATATGTGGACAACGCGGCTCACCGCGCGTGGAGCGGCTACGCTTTTGAACAAGTTTGCCTAGCGCACATTAAGCAGATCAAAGAAGCGCTTGGAATATCCGGCGTTCACTCGGACGTTTCTTCGTGGATTAGCCGAGGCGGCGGAAAAGGCGCCCAGATAGATCTTGTCATTGATCGCGCGGACAGAGTTATCAATCTTTGCGAAATTAAATTCTCCAAAGCGCCATTTGAGATTGATCGCGCGTATGATCTTGCGTTGCGCGGAAAAATCGAAGTGTTCCGAAATGAGACAAAAACGCGAAAGGCGCTTCATTTCACAATGATTACGACATATGGTGTTAAACAGGGTAAATATGCCGGTATTGTTCAATCGGAAGTTAGCATGGACGAACTTATTGAGCGTTGATATGTTTTTTAGCTGAAATCTATCGGCTTCGTATCGGCTTCGCGTTGTTTTATTTGGCTGCCGCAAATTAATTCCCAAAGCCTTGACGCCTTAAACTCTATTTGAGCTATTCTTTTGCCTAACGGTTCTTTTACCGCTGCAAGTCTGGTAACGACATCAAGTTTAGCGGTTTTTGAGTATTCCCTTAAATATTTTTTCCCCGCGCCATTATATCCAAGTACTCGCGCATATCTGGCGCCACTGCGCTGCAAGGCTGAATCCGTCCATTTATCCACTCCAAGCAGAATCCTTAATACCTGCCTTTGCAGTCTGCTTCTTGTATATCTGGCGCATACGCATTTGCCAATAAAATCATCGTACGATTCGGCTTTTTCAATATTCCGCGCAAAAAGACCGACAAGTCCTTCTTCCATTCCGGATATTTCTTCCAGAGAGCGCTTATTTGAACTTAAAAACATAAGTTGAGTAAACTCAAATAATTTCGAAGTATTATCAACAACTCTACCGCTCCTGAAACAATCTTCCAAGATATTAACCGAGTTTTCCGGCAACAAATTTCTTAATTCAATATTTACCGAATCATGTAATGCAAAAAGTTTTCCGCTCATTAAATGTCTTATTTTTGAAGCGCTCTCATTGTGTTCGTCTCCATGCCTTTTTATTGGTAAAGGAGAGATTTCATATTTATTTTTGTTAATATGCGCAAGGTACGACATTGCAAGAATATTATTTGGCGACGAGGCAAATTTGCCCGATCCTTCAATAAGAGCGTCTAAAGCTGTAGCAACTGCTTTCGAATATGAAACGCCTTTTGACAGAGCTAATCTTACAGCTTGCTTGAAAGAGTCGCTCTCTTGCGATAAGATACATGAAAGGGACTCCAGTTGTTTTATAGTTAAACTTTCGCTTTGCGTGGAATCTTCAACTCCAAATGAAATAAATGACGCGCCTAACGCATTAAGAATGTCGACAGCCCCTTGCGCAAACGCCATGCCGCTGTTGCAGGAAAAAAAAGACGGCAGCTCAAGAACAAGGTCAACTCCATTAACAAGAGCCATTTTTGCGCGCGCCCATTTATCGATAAAAGCCGGCATACCACGCTGTACGAAATTTGCCGAAAGCACTGCTATAATAATTGCGTCGGGCAACTTTGACCGGGTCTGGTTTAAATGCCACAAATGCCCATTATGAAATGGGTTATACTCGGCTGCGATTCCACAGACTACATGTTTTTTGTTTTTTGGCAAAGCCCGCGCTCCTTAAGCAATAGAATTAATATATTTTACATTAAATAATATTCGATATAAGGGAGGCTTTCATAGTATGAAAATTCTGGTCATCAATTGCGGCAGTTCATCACTTAAGTATCAGCTTTTCAACATGGACAACGAGGAGGTGCTTTCAAAAGGACTGGTAGAGAGAATAGGGATCGAAGGTTCGAGAATAAACCACAGTAAAACAGGTATGGACAAGATTATCATTGAAGCCGACATTCCTGACCATACAGTGGGAATTAAACTGGTTCTCGACGCTCTCCTGCACCCTGCGCATGGTTCATTAAAGAGCCTTGACGAACTATCGGCCGTTGGGCATCGCGTCGTACACGCGGGAGAAAAATTCGCATTCTCCGTGAAGCTTACGGAAGAAGTTATCAATGCGTTGCGCGAGTGCGTTCCGCTCGCTCCTCTCCATAACCCCCCGAACATTATGGGAATAGAAGCCGTGACAAGCGCCCTTCCGAATATACCTCAGGTTGGCATATTTGATACCGCCTTCCATCAGACAATGCCAAAACAAGCGTATATCTATGGAATTCCATATGAATACTACAAAAAGCATGGAATTCGTCGCTATGGCTTTCATGGTACAAGCCACTATTACGTTGCAAACCGCGCAGCCGAAATTTTAGGAAAACCAATCGAATCACTGAAAATAGTGACTTGTCACCTTGGAAATGGAAGTTCAATAACCGCAGTTGACGGCGGAAAGTCAGTCGACACTTCGATGGGATTTACCCCTCTGCCGGGCGTCCTTATGGGAACGCGCAGCGGAGATATTGACCCCGCAATAATTCCGTTCCTTGTTAAAGCAGAAGGAAAAGACGTTTTTGAAGTTGACAGCATATTGAACAAAAAAAGCGGCATTCAAGGTATTTCGGGAGTAAGCAGCGATATGCGTGATATAGAAGAAGCTATGGACAAAGGAAATGAACGCGCGCGCCTTGCGTATGACGTTCTGGCGTATGGTATACGCAAGCAAATTGGAGCATATGCGGCGGCAATGGGCGGGATTGACGTCCTCGTTTTCACGGCGGGAATTGGAGAAAACGACTGCAATCTACGCGCCTATATATGCAAGGGACTTGAGTTTCTGGGAATAAGCGTTAACCCGGGCAAAAACGACAACATGCGCGGCAAGGAAATGATTATAAGCAATGATGGCGCAAAGGTATCAGTAATGGTAGTTCCAACAAATGAAGAACTTGTCATCGCAAGGGATACAAAGCGTTTATACAATTGACAATGAGCAAAAAAACGGATAATCATACTACGCGCGAAAAACTTCCCGTTTCGCATAAAACAGCGGAAAAAAATGTAGCGGAACAGAAATTTTTGAACCTGCATTTTATAACGCGGCTTCCGGATAGGAAAAGCAGAGGCGAAGGGATCGAGGAGGAATGGGAGACTGCCTTTGAAGAAATAATTACGTTTAACGGGCAGGAATTCTATCTCTCTTCTCCGTTAAAAGTATATGCTAATTTATCATGGATAGATGAAGCGACTCTTAGCGTAAGGCTTGGTATTAACGCTAAAATAACCGGTTCTTGCGTTCGTTGTTTGGAAAAAGCGGAGCTTGCATTATCGGACGAATTGTTGTATCTTTATGCTTTGCGCGCGAAAGGGAACGAGGGCGGAGAAATGATAGTGGAAATAGGAGCTTTCGGAAAAACTCTTGATATAACTGAACAAGTTTGGGAAAGCCTAATTCTCCTTCTGCCTTTAAAACTTCTCTGTAAAGAGGAATGTCTTGGGTTATGTCCCTCATGCGGAGCAAACTTGAATGAATTGTTATAAGAAGGAGGATAAATTATGGCAACGCCAAAAAGTAAAACATCTCATGCGCGTAAAAGCAGCAGAAGGGCTAATTATATTAACGCGCTCAGAGCCCCAAGCATAGCCGTCTGCCCAAAGTGCGGAGAAGCCGTTCGGAGCTACTGCGCATGTAATGCTTGCGGTTACTATAGAGGGCGCAAAGTTATTAAGGTTGCTGCGGACAAAGAGAAGAAAGAGAAGTAGTAAGCTTTATAAGTTTTAATTCTGTTTAAAAGCGGAAGGTTGGCCGAGTGGTCGAAGGCGATTGACTCGAAATCAATTGAGCGGTTTTCCGCTCCGTGGGTTCAAATCCCACATCTTCCGCCATTTTGTTATATATGCGAACCACAACCCGTTTTTGCAAGGGAGGAGGTTCGCATTTGCGTTATAATTATTAGCCAAGAAAAGACCTACACGGAAATGAGGAAAACCAAGTGGAAAGGGTGCAAATTTTAAAAAAGGTTTCGAGCATTATTGAAATTTGTAAATATCGTGCTGGAGTATACGCGAATTGCGAAATCACACTGATGTATTGGGAAGTCGGGCATTACGTCAATTCTGTGGTTCTATATGGTAACCGAGCCACTTTATGGAAAGAAAATTGTGGCGGAGCTGGCGTCACAATTAAGTTGGTCGCATTTCATTGAGGTTTTACCGATATAAACCAGTGAAGCGAGATTATGCAAACAGTAGCGGAGAGACTGCGCGAGTTTAGGGAGAGTCTTGACATATCGCAGGCAGATGTGAACCGGTATGAGCATGGAGAAACTGTAATAAACGCTAATGCGTTACGGAAATATGCAGACTTTTTTGATGTGTCAGCAGACTATATCCTCGGTAGATGTGACGACCCTCGGGGGATGAAATTTGGCTATCAACCAGAGTTTTGAGGAACAAGTTAGCAAACTCCGGCGAGTGGCGAGAGTTCGTTGAAATGTGCTTTGACCCCAAATCCCCAATCAACAGTAAACCGAAAGAAATGCTAATGCAAATGGCTGGAGGCGAAAGCAATGGATAAAGACAAATCCGTCAAATTATTTGAGGAAAAAACTATACGTACACACTGGGATGAGGAAGCAGAAAAGTGGTATTTTTCTGTTGCGGATGTTTGTGCGGTGCTGGCAGACAGCGCTGACGGGCGTAAATATTGGAGCGTTTTAAAAACGCGATTGAAAAAGGAAGGCAGCGAGTTGGCTACAAATTGTAGTCAACTGAAAATGCAGGCTTCCGATGGGAAGTTTTATAAGACCGACGTTGCCGATACAGAGCAGCTTCTTCGGTTAATCCAATCAATACCTTCAAAGAAAGCGGAGCCATTCAAACTGTGGCTGGCGCGAGTTGGAAGCGAACGCATTGACGAAACCTCCGACCCGGAGCTTGCTATTGACCGCGCTTTGGAGACTTATCTGAAAAAAGGCTACTCCCGTAACTGGATAAATCAACGCTTAAAAACAATTGAAGTCCGCAAGGAACTCACCGATGAATGGGAAAAGCATGGTGTTACAGAACAGCGGGATTTTGCGATATTGACTGACGAAATAACAAGAACATGGTCGGGAAAAACCACACGGGAGTATAAACAGTTTAAAGACTTGAAGAAAGAGAGCCTTCGTGACAATATGACAAATGTTGAGCTGGTGTTGAATATGCTCGCAGAGGTTACAGCGACCGACATCACGCGTCAGATTGAACCAGAAACGATGGCTGAACATAAAAGTGTCGCGAGGCGCGGCGGCAGCGTCGCAAAAGCTGCGAGAGAACAATATGAGCGTCAGACAGGCAAAAAGCAGTATCTCCACTGAATGCCAAGAATCTGAAGGCATTGAGTGATACCTCAGATAAGGAAGGTGAAAGCGGTAACAAAAAGATTGAAGGTGACGAGTGATGCGATGTGTGATTTATCCGATAAATCTTCCGCCATTTTGTTATATATGCGAACCGCGCTGAGACATGCGAGTTAATAACACCGGACAACTTCAGACCGAATCCCAAAAACCCGGTTATCGCGTCTTTCTTCCGGAACATCTGGCTAGCTGATGAACTCGGCTCTGGTTTAAGAAATCTATTTCGCTTTTGCAAACTGTATTCGGGTAAAGAACCACAATTGATTGACGGCGATATTTTTAGGACTTTCGTTCCGTTGGATGACGCTTATTCATTTGACGCTAAAATTAGGTCAACCGCAAACCGCAAAATCAAACCGCAAAAATTGCGGTTCATATTGCGGGATAAACTGTACTGTAATTGAAATCACAGTAATATCAAGGAAGTAGCTTATAAGGAAAGAGCGCAGGTTGGGCATGAAAGACATACGGAAGCGAAGTCTCGTTTTCGAGAAAACGTTCTGCGCGAAGCGAGGGTCATATATGAACGAGAGAGTTGAGACAATTCTGGAAAACATGATAGAAGACGCAAAAGATATTGTTGCTTTTTCATTGAAAGTGAGACTTTACCTAATCACAATGTTTTTTCAACGCCGCAGTGAACGAAATTTTTTTTTCACGTTAAAGTGACATTGCCGAGTGGTCACTATTTCGAGAAAACTTTTTTACTATTTTTTTATTTCTACAACATTTTCTACGCAATTTCGTGATAAAATCCTTTGGAGTTATTTAATGCCCATTGGGCAATTTTGAGGAGGAACAATATGAAAAGAAAGTTTTTATTTATATCCATTGTGCTGATAATGGTTTTGTTTGCATGGAGCATAGGATTTGCCGCTGAACCTGAGGGAGATGAAGTACTGGTAAAAATCGAAGACGAGGTTATCACACAACATGAAGTTGATAAATTGCTAGAAAACCTTGATCCGCAAATGGCTATGATGTATAACACACCGGAAGGACGCGCTTCCATCATTGAAGAGATAATTAACGCCCGTCTTTTCGCGATTAAAGGAACCGAAGAAGGTTTAGATAAATCAGAAGAGTATCTTGACGATATTGAAAGATACAAAAAACATGCTTTAATGAAGGTCACGGTTGATAGAATGCTTGAAAAGCTTGAGGTTTCTGATGAGGATGCCCAGAAGTTTTACGATGAAAACTCGGAGCAGTTTACTCAGCCTGAGCAGATCAGAGCAAGTCATATACTTGTAAGCGACGATGTAGAAATGGAAAAAGTTCTTGAGGAGCTTAAGGCGGGAGAGGCATTCGAAGATGTCGCCAGAAAATACTCCACTTGCCCGTCCAGCGAAAATGGCGGAGATCTTGGCTTTTTTGGCGCGGGTCAGATGGTACCCGAATTTGAAAAAGTAGCGTTTGAGATGGAAATCGGCAAAATATCCGATCCTGTAACAACTCAGTTTGGCGTGCATGTAATAAGAGTTGATGTAAAGAACCCTGAGTCAAAAGTTCCTATCGAAGATGTAATGGGTCAGCTAAAAGGTTACCTGCTGAACCAGAAACGCTCCGAAGCGTATCAAGATGAACTTAAGGCGCTTAGAGAAAAGTATAAGATCGAAAGAATGACTCCGGTATCCGAAGATATTACGCCAGAATAATCTAGCTAAATTGATTTCTTATATAAAATGCTCATGTAAAGCGTATAATTGTTAACAAAAATGCCGGCTCATATGATTTTTGTGAGTCGGCTTTTTCTTCGTAATAGATTCGCAAAAAAACAAACTTAAAATTATTGAAGGAGGTTTTTTCAGTGAAAGAAATGGCTAAGCACAAAAAAGTGTGGAAGACTATGGATGGTAATATGGCAGCAGCTTATATAGCCTACGCATTTACCGAGGTTGCAGCTATATTTCCGATAACGCCTTCGTCTACTATGCCTGAATATGTTGACGAATGGGCAGCTTATGGTCAAAAGAATATTTTTGGTCATCCGGTACAGGTTGTTGAGCTTCAATCTGAAGCAGGAGCGGCGGGAGCGCTTCATGGCGCGTTATCCGCCGGTACTCTGGCGACAACGTTTACAGCTTCTCAGGGGCTTCTTTTGATGATTCCGAACATGTATAAAATTGCAGGCGAGCTTCTTCCCGGAGTATTTCACGTTTCCGCAAGAGCTATCGCCGGACATGCTCTTTCAATTTTCGGAGATCAAAGCGATGTCATGTCCGCTCGTTCGGCAGGATTTGCAATGCTCGCCTCGGCAAGCGTGCAGGAAATTATGGACATATCCGCAGTTTCGCATCTTTGCGCAATTAAAGGAAGCCTGCCCTTTCTCAATTTCTTTGACGGGTTCCGCACTTCGCATGAAGTCCAGAAGATAGAGGTAGTCGATTACGATGACCTCGCGAAACTGGTTGATCAGAAAGCATTATGCGAATTCCGCAATCGCGCGATGCGACCAGAGAAACCTTACCATAAGGGAACCGCACAAAATCCCGACGTTTTCTTCCAGGCAAAAGAAGCCGCTTCTCCTTACTATGAATTGATTCCCGATATGGTTGAAAAATGTATGCAGGAGATGAAGGAGTTAACAGGCAGAGAATACCATCCATTCAACTATTATGGACATCCGGAAGCTGAAAGAATTATCATAGCTATGGGTTCAGTGTGTCAGACAATTGAAGAAACCATAGATTACTTGAATGAGCAGGGCGAGCGCGTGGGCGTTATTGAAGTCCATCTTTTCCGCCCATTCTCTCCCAAGTATTTCTTCAGAGTGCTTCCCGCTACTGTCCAGTCAATTGCCGTTCTTGACCGCTGCAAGGAACCGGGCGCTCTCGGAGAACCGCTTTATGAGGACGTTCGCACGATGTTCTTTGAAGAAGGCTGCTGCGCCCCAACAATAGTCGGCGGGCGTTACGGGCTTGGCTCAAAAGACGCCACTCCTCCGCAGATAAAGGCAGTCTTTGATAACCTAAAGCTTTACGAGCCGCGCAACCATTTCACCGTTGGAATAGTGGACGATATCAGTGATTCCAGCCTTAAGATAGATGAAGAGATTGTTACCGCTCCAGAAGGGACAACGCGTTGTAAATTCTGGGGACTTGGCTCTGACGGCACTGTGGGAGCGAATAAGAACTCAATTAAGATAATCGGCGACCATACGGACATGTACGCGCAAGGTTATTTTGCGTACGACTCCAAGAAATCGGGCGGAATAACGGTATCTCACCTCAGGTTCGGCAAGAGTCCGATAAAGTCGACTTATCTTGTTAGCGATTCCGATTTCGTTGCGTGCCATAAGCAAGAATACGTTAATCAATATAATGTTATAAAAGGACTCAAAAAAGGCGGTTCTTTCCTGCTTAACACTAATTGGACAACAATTGACCAATTGGAAGAAAACCTTCCATCAAAACTGAAACGCTATATTGCCAAAAACGATATTAAATTCTATATCATCGACGCCACCGAAGAAGCCGAAAAGTTGGGGCTTGGCAACCGCACAAATACGATTATGCAGTCGGCGTTCTTTAAGCTCGCTAATGTCATTCCCATTGAGGACGCAGTAAAGTATATGAAAGACGCGGTAGAGCATACATACGGACGCAAGGGCGAAGACATCGTCAAAATGAATAACGACGCCGTTGACGCAGGACATATGAAACTCGTTGAGATAAAAGTTCCGGATTCGTGGAAAGTTGCCGAAGGTCAACCAAAACCGAAACCTGGGCTTCCGTCAGATGTTCCATGTTTCATAAAAGAAGTCGTCGACGTAGTAAACGCTCAAGAGGGAGATTCTCTGCCTTCAAGCGCGTTTAAGGGACGCGAAGACGGGCATTTCCCATCCGGCACATCGGCTTTTGAAAAACGCGGCGTTGCTGTTAACGTTCCCGAATGGCTTAGCGATAAATGCATTCAGTGTAATCAATGCGCTATGGTTTGCCCCCATGCCGCTATTCGCCCGTTCCTGCTGAACGCTGAAGAGCAATCGAAAGCTCCCGCTAACTTTGGGGTTGTCGACACGATACCGAAACCGTCCGACGCAAAGTATAGGATGCAAGTCGACACGCTCGATTGCATGGGCTGCGGAAACTGCGCCGATATCTGCCCCAAGAGCGCGCTTCAGATGAAGCCGATAGCGACCCAAACAGAGCAGATCCCGAACTGGACGTTTGCCACGGAGCAAATAGCGGACAAAGGAGTACCGGCGGACAAGTTTACGATAAAGGGAAGTCAATTCTTCCGTCCGTTGCTTGAGTTCTCCGGCGCATGCGCAGGCTGCGGGGAAACTCCTTATACAAAACTTATCACTCAGCTTTTTGGAGACAGAATGATTGTTGCGAACGCAACCGGCTGCTCGTCCATTTGGGGCGGCTCCACGCCAAGTATGCCCTATACGAAGAATGCGGAAGGGAAAGGCCCTGCATGGGCGAACTCATTATTTGAAGATAACGCGGAGTATGCGTATGGAATGAGGCTTTCCGTCGACGTGTTCGTGAAGTACCTGCTTGAAGCCGCTAACGGACTGCTTGCAGCAGACGATAAGCACGTGCCGCCGGAAGCGAAAGCTGTCATTAAAGAATGGGTGGACAACCACGATGACGGTGAAAAGTCAAAAATTGCCGCCGCGAATCTAATGAAAATGTTTGAAGAATGCAAGGACATGAAATGTAACGCATGTTGTTCAGAAGCGGTTCCTTGCGAGGTTTGCGATCATATCATGCAAATAATAAAATACAAAGATTACCTTGTTAAGAAGTCCGTATGGGCTTTCGGAGGCGACGGCTGGGCTTATGACATCGGTTTCGGCGGACTCGACCATGTTATCGCAAGCGGCTTGGACGTGAATATTCTTGTGCTTGACACCGAGGTTTATTCAAACACCGGAGGTCAGTCCTCAAAGTCAACTCCTACCGCCGCCATTGCCAAATTTGCTGCAAGCGGCAAACGTACGCGCAAAAAGGACCTTGGGCGCATGGCTATAACTTATGGAAATGTTTATGTCGCTCAGATTGGAATGGGAGCGGATAAAAACCATACGCTGAAAGTCCTTCAAGAAGCTGAAGCTCATAAAGGACCTTCGTTGGTAATAGCATACGCTCCTTGCATCAATCACGGTATAAAAGCCGGAATGGGCAAGTCTATGGATCAGGTGAAGAAAGCGGTTGAAGCCGGATACTGGCATCTGTATCGCTATAATCCCAATGCCGAGAAGAAGTTTACTCTGGATTCAAAGGAACCCAAAGCAAGCTTCAGAGAGTTCATAATGGGAGAAGTTCGTTATGCGTCTCTGCTTCAGGACTTCCCTGCTGTAGCCGAATTGCTCTTTGAGCAAACGGAAAAGGAAGCAAAAGAACGTTACGAGGCGTATAAAGCATTGGCCGAACTTGGTCAACAACCTGTAAAAGCGTAAATTTCTATATTTTAAATAAAAGAGCCGGATATCGAATGGTATCCGGCTCTTTTTAGAGCCTTAGGGGCGGTATTTGCGCCTTCGTCAATTATCAACGCGCAAGCCATTAATTTCTTCGAGAGTCAGACCTGTATCTTCGATAATCTCATCAATAGGTCTATTCCTTTTAAGAAGGTTTTTCGCAACAGCTATTATTCCTTCATCCCGCGCGGCGATAAGGCTGTGTTCCATGTCCATTTGGAACTTACGGCGCGCTCGGAAGCGAGCGCGTTCATTCTCGTCCCGGCTGATTGTTTGAAGCAATTCTCTAGCGATCTTAATCTCCTCCTTTGCCGCAATCATTTTGTCGAGCAAATCCCTGTGCGCCGGTTCAGAACCTATAGCGAAGAACAGCGCCCACAATTCCTCCCCCGTCATGTTTTTGACAGGCTTTTTCATCGTATCTCCGAGCTTTGCAAGATCGCTTGAACCCCATTCCAGAAGGTCAACGCTTAAAATCGTCTTTGCGAGCCCGCAGGGCGCGGCAATCCAAGTTTTGTCTTTAGTATATCATAATGACTCTACTGAAAACATACTCGTAGAAATAGGGGAAGAAGCGTCAATCGGCATAAGTCCCGAAGGGACAAGACTTCTATAACCTCCGGTGTCAACCGGAGGAATGTGGTCACCACAAACTATAAGCCCCAACGGGGCGTTACAAAAAAGTAAAATCCGGCAACAACCGGCGGCGGTCTTACCTCGCCTTTGCAAGGTCGCATACCCCATTCCAGAAGGAAACTCTTAACTATGTATTTTATATTCTATGCAAAGCTATAAACTGCTGCAGTGGTTCATAGGGTATCCTTTTTAGTTTTCCGAAATTCGTGTCTTCGTTTAGATCTTTTCCTTCACTTTCTTTTCTACCGTATGCTGAGTAATCTAAAGGACTCCCCACCCTTACTTTATGTTTTCCAGTATTACTGAGAATTGTTGGTGTTTCCATATTTCCAAACCACCCGCCGCCGTTGTGATACATTCGCATATCTCTTGCATAAATGCAATCATATACAGGGAAAAGACATATTGACTTTATTGTAGGAGAATAACAGCCCTTCATCGACGTATTCTCTTTTAAATCATATGCTATTACCAAAAGCAAGTCCTTATCAGGCAAAACATTCTTAATAGTAACCTTTTGCGTTAGTCTTGCCGATGGTTCTCTTGGAGTTGGCGGTTTCTTCATTTCTATCAAATCATTTACCACATACAGCAGTTTTAGTTCAAGCCTATATCCACTGTTATGCAAATAATCTGGATATCCCTCGCGTTCTCCCAGAATTCCATTGTGTCTATGAAGACCAATATCAGGCAAATAATTTGTGGTTGGAATGGAGGCTAATTGCGGGATGCAAGCATCCATTAACGATCCAACAATCGTTCCTATTTGAGAGGGTTCAAAATTAACTAATATTTCTTTTGGAATGGACAATATATTGAATTGCACTCCGATTAATTGCGACATAATTTTTGTCATACGCTTTACTTCAGTTTTTGAAACAACTGGAGCTTTTAGTTTGGCAAGTTTTTTAAACTGCGCAAATGTGATATATCCAGTAGTATTGTCCATTACTTTTCCCCCTGTTCAATATGCATCGGCATTACAACATCAATCGAAAGCTTGAGTGCGTTAAGCCAATTGATAAATTCAACGACGTCTAGTCGTCGGTCACAGCATTCGACCTTTGATATAAAGGATTGAGGAACGCCGAGCGTTTTTGATAATGCATTTTGAGTAATATTCTTTTCGATTCGCGCAATTCTCAGTCTGGTTATTATTTCGATGTATTTTTCGTCATGGATACTTTTCACAATCAACCCCTCCAAAAGATAATATATATCCCGTTTCAGAATATCCCAAAACAGGATATTATAAATACGTGTGACGATTGTCTTGACTTTATTAACCAATTCTGCTATGTTTTTTTGGGGTGACAACAATGGCAAAGCGGCATACGATAAATCCGAATACATTAGAAAATATATACATTCGAATGGAAGAATTACTACTTGCAAACTCAGGAGAAGATGAGTTTGAAGAAATGCTTAAAGTACTGGCAATAAAGCTTTGGTGTGATATGACAGGAGAATTAACAATCTCTGGATTCGATAATATAAGCGTAGTTGAACGTACAAATGAGTCATTAAGGGTGATTTCGTCTCAGTGGCCGGGAGTTTTAAAAGAGGCAGTCATCAAGATTACTGGTGAACAAATTAGAGCCTGCTTTATGTTGTTAGACAACTACAATTTCATCAACTATGGATATGAAGCTATTGATGCTCTTTTCGAATATATTGTTTCAAAAGAAAAGAAAGGAGCTAAAGGTCAGTATTTCACGCCGCGATATATAGTTAATCATTGCGTGAAATTAACTAAGCCACAGAATGGTGAAGTGATTATTGACCCTGCTGCCGGATCAGGCGCTTTTCTATATCATTCTGCTCAATATATTAATAGCAATATGGATAATGCAAATGATAATGCAAATGATAATGCAAGGTATAAGCTACTTGCTTTTGATTTTGACGAAAAAGCTATTCGTATTTGTAAATTGTTGATGTATGTTGCAAAAACCGCAAACTTTAAAGCTTATAAAATTAATAGTCTGATTACAAGTCAATCTCAGCAAAGTTTGTTTTCTATCAAATCCGAAGAATCTATAATGACAATTGAAGATTATCTCAGACTAAACAGGATTGAAACGAAGGTTGATTTAATACTAACTAATCCGCCTTTTGCAGGTGAAGTTAATGAAAGAGAACTACTTAATAATTATGAGGTCTCCCAAGGTAAGCAACGCATAGAAAGAGATATACTATTTATTGAAAGATGCATTGATCTTTTAAAACCTGACGGTAGGATGGCAATTGTTCTGCCTGATAATGTTTTTGGTAGTCAGGAAAACAGCGCGTTAAGAGAATGGATTTATACAAAAGCCAAAATTGTTGGAGTTATAGGACTTCCGAGAAATACATTTATGCCGCACACTCCGGTTAAAACGAGTATTCTCTTGCTAAAAAAACGGTCAAAAAAGGCGTACAAAGATGAAGAAATTTTTTTCGGTATAAGTGAGCAAGCAGGTAAAAATAGTAGAGGAGTCTTGCAGTATTTAAAAAATAAAGAAGAAACAATGGAAAATGTTGCTCATGATTTAGCGCAAATTGAAACTGAATTTGAAAATTTCATTAGCGACAAAAAGGAGCAGTGGATATAATGGCAATAGTGATTTTGAAGAATACTAAAAGTCTCGATAAGGGTTTCGTTCTTACGCCAGAGAGGTACAATCCGAATAGAAAACTCAATGCTGGCATTACGTCTGATTATGTTAATCTTTCTGATATTGTCTTTATTGTTAATGAGATTATCAATCCAAAGCAATTTGAGAAATATGAAGGGAAGGTTATCGTCATTAACACAGGGGACGCCTATGAGGGGCATATTAAGCTATCCGAAAAAAGAGATAATACGTTGAATAGCAACAAAAAGATTGTTAAGCAAGGCGATGTAATAATATCCAGACTTCGCCCATACTTGAGACAAATTGCGTACATTGACCACGAAATGTTCACTCAAAATGAAAACTGTATTTGCGCTGTTTCAACCGAGTTTTATGTACTAAGGGGAAGGAAAAGTAATAATATTGGATTCTTGATACCTTTATTACTAAGCGAAAAAATCCAAGCCGTTTTTGCTAATGCAGTAGAAGGAAGTCAACATCCGAGATTTAAAGAGGATGTTCTGCTTGAAATTGCAATACCAAATTCACTTTTGTCGTTGGCTGATGAATTGTCATCAAGTGTTGCTAAAAATGTATTGTTCATAAGGCAATATGAAAAGAGCATGAATGAAAGCATTAATAGTATCGCTCAATATTTCTAACTAATTTAGCCAAGTAGCATTATCATCCATCATGGCAAACAATGAAACTTGTTCGTCCAGATTATTCAGAACGCCTTTGATTGCTGGCGGATAACTTGATTTTTCTCTGTGGTTTTACTTCACCTCCGGTGTCAGACAGGCGGTAACGTCATCCATAGCGTTTAAGCCCCAACGGGGCGTTACAAAAAAGTAAAATCCGGCAACACTTGTTTCGCTTCAACGTTTATCGGTTGATGCCCAGCTCATTCATCAGCGTATATTGTAATGCTTGCGAGAAGTTAATGCCTTTTTCAAGCGCCGCTGCATTCAGCCACGCCGGAAGAGTCACAGTACGATTGACTGAACGGTTCTCTTGCGATAGTCTTACAGCTGGCATGTATACGTCTATCAACGCAATATGTTCGTTTTTTTCTACTTTTATTAATCTCAATAATGAAATCTGGCGCCATGTATGTCATAATATTTACACCTCGCCAGTGAAAGCTTTTGTCTTCATAAACATAGATTGTCATTTGATCTTTGAACAGTCTTGGCGAATTTTTTGTTTTTTACATCGGAAATCGCGCTTATCCCCCACCCGTTGCATAAAAGGTGGGGGATAATGAAAATGGGAGGACACATGAGCTTAGAAAATGGCTTTTTAATGTATGAACTTGCAAAAAGGCTTTTTAAGATTCCGCGTTCAATAACGGGCAATGGAGTAAGGGATACATTAAACATCCTGAAAGAAACGTGTCCGCTCTTAAAAATATATGAAACCCCTACGGGAACAAAAGTCTTTGACTGGGAAATTCCAAAAGAATGGAACATACGCGATGCCTGGATAAAAGACCCCGATGGGAAGAAAATAATAGATTTCAAGGAAAACAATCTCCACGTTATGGGCTACTCCACGCCAATCCAAGGGAAAATAGGGCTTGACGAGCTTTTGGCGCATGTCTATACACTGCCCGAACACCCGGGCTGGATACCATACGTAACCTCTTACTATAGAGAGCGATGGGGATTCTGCATGAGTGAACTGCAAAAAAAGTCGCTCACGGCGCGCGAATATGAAGTCATAATCGACAGCGAACTCAAGGACGGCAGCCTTTCGTATGGCGAAATAATTATTCCCGGAGAAGGGAATTTTTCCGAAAAAGAAATTTTTCTATCGACTTATATATGTCACCCGCAAATGGCAAACAACGAACTCTCAGGACCATGCGTAGCGATATGGCTTGCCAAATGGCTGCAAACTCGTCAAAACAGATATACCTATCGAATAGCTTTCGTGCCGGAGACTATTGGCGCCATAGCCTATTTGTCGCGCAATATTGAAAAAATGAAGCGCAATGTGGAAGCAGGATTCGTTATAACCTGCGTGGGGGATACAAGGACATTTTCGTATCTTGAAAGCCCATACGCTAATACTCTGGCAGACAGAGCGGCAAGGAATATCCTTGAGTCTTACGTTCCGGGCTACAAGACATATTCGTTCCTTGAAAGGGGTTCGGACGAAAGACAATATTGTTCAGTTGGAGTAAGGCTTCCGGTTTGCTCCATAATGAGGAGCAAATATGGCGAGTACCCGGAATATCATACATCGGCTGACGACCTTGAACTTATTTCCGCCGAAGGTTTAGAGGGATCATTTGAGCTATACAAGAAAATTCTGCTTGCCCTTGAGAATAATCATAAGTATAAAGTTAGATGTCCATGCGAGCCTCAGCTTGGCAAGAGAGGGCTTTATCCAACGCTGAGTATGAAAGGAAGCGCGGCGACTGTACGGGACATGATGAATTTCATAGCCTACGCGGACGGAGAAAACGATTTAATCGCAATAAGCGACATTACAGGAATAAGCGTAGCAAAGCTGGCGGAGATAGCGGAAAACTTGGTGAAATCCGAGCTTTTGATGTATACTTAACAGATGTTGGGGTGATTATATGTCAATGAAGCTGAGACCGATATTATTAAGGAATGCGGCAGGAGAAATAGATGAACTTAGGGTTAAAGCGTTGGAAACCTTTATAGATAAATTAAAAGAACGAGAGGGAGATAACCTGCTTAAAGTCGTTCTTTTTGGTTCGGTGGCTCGTGGAGATAGCAGACCATATTCGGATATTGATGTTTTTGTCCTGATGAGAAATGGCGCATATTCGGAGCTAGTAGAACGTATAACTGAGATATATATAGATATAAACATGGAAGAAGGCGAATGTAAGGTTTGGCTTTCCCCATTTGTTGTTTCGCAAGAAGAATATCTTGAACACAAGGCTTTTGGCGTTCCAATATATCATATCATTGATGAAGAAGGAGTAGTCCTTTATGACGCTGAATGAAATGGAAAGACATCAAATATCAAAACTGTATATTACAGGATAGAAAAAATCATTTCGCAAAAATAACAATTAAAAGCTGTCGGCAATAGCCGAAAACTTGGTGAAAGCCGAACTCTTGCTTGCGGATTAATCTTCTTGTCCGTCGTATGTAGCGATACTACGGCTTTTGTTGTTTTTGATGTCAAACTCAACCAAATCGCAAGCAACGCGCATATCCAAGATGCGGAATAAAATATCGTTGATAATATAATCCTTTACAGCATTATTACGCAAATATGCATCATGTATATCGTGTCCGGGAAGTCCCCCATTTTCGACTTTTATGTCAAGGCGGCGGACATACATTGAATACGTCCTCTTGTCATTAACATCGTTTTCGTCTATATAATCGGCGGTAAAGTCTTTTAAAAACCTGTAAGAAACTCCAATTTTTTCCTCGCAATAATGACAAAATGTCGTTGAATACAGGTAATCAACATCAATTAATAGGTTTTTATAATGGTTATCATAAAAGAAACCAAAAGGAGAATCCGCGCCGAATGAGCTTATATTATTCAAGTTACAAAGCGTGTTTTTGTACTTGCCCCAAACCGCGAATGAATATATTGGATGTTTTGTCCGTTTAAATCCGGGATGTTTAAGGGCAATATTGGTTAGAACGCCTACTTTTGATTTTGTTTTATGATAATCAAAACATTTTCCTTTACAAAATCCCCAGTTGAATGTTGGAAACACCAACGTACCTTCGCTTCCAAGCTTGTCCGTAATGCTTTGGATAAACAAATCTCCGTCAAAAACTTCATCATTCATTTGACACGATAGCATTAAGTTGGTTATATCAGATGAAATAAAAAGATTGTCGCCTTTATTTATATCCAATTCATCAATGATTTTTTTATAACTTATGTACATAATTATGCCTTCTTCTTTATAGTTTTGCTATGATAAATAACCGCCATCCACGGGAATAGCGCTTCCGTTAATATAAAACGATGTGTTGCTAAGCAAGAACGCAATTGTATTTGCAACGCATAAAGGCTCTATCATGCCCATATACTGCCTCTGCATGGAGTATTTTGCAGATTCAGTCCCCTCATTTTCATCAAAAAATTTATTACCCATTGGCGTCTTTACATGAGCAGCTACAACTGAGTTTACCCGAATCTTTTTTGAATGCAGTTCATGCGCTAAAACGCGTGTAGCTCCGTCTACTGCCGCCTTGGAAGCGCAATACGCGCAAAGCGCGTTTGTTCCTATCAGGCTTGAAACCGATGACATTACTACAATACTTCCGCCATTATTATTGATTTTCTTTTTAGCGTAGACTCTGGCGAGTTCTATAAATGAGTAAAAATTCACCAGCATCGTCTCATGAAGCGTATCAAAAGTAGTTAACTGTAACGGTGAATACTGCAACATACCCGCGCAATGAACAAATCCGTCTAACTTTCCACCATCGTCAACAATACGTTGCATTAATTCTTCAATTTTTAATACTTCTTTAAAATCGAAATAATAGTAACAGTGACCTTCTCCTTCAAGAGCGTCCATTGTCAGCTTCAACCTTTCGTCATTCCTTGCCGCTAATGCTGTTTTGACGCCAAGTTTGCTGAGTAGTATAGATGTCTCGCGACCAATTCCGGAAGACGCTCCCGTTACAAGTATTCTTTTGTCCTTTAAATCTAAAAAATTATACATGTTAAAACGCTCCTTACTTTATGGTTTTAAATAATTATGATAAACAACCGGCGTCCACGGGAATAGCGCTTCCGCTAATACAAAATGACGCGCTACTTAACAAAAACGCAATTATATGCGCAACGCATAAAGGTTCCACTAAGCCCATATATTGCCTCGTCATACTGTATTTTGCATTTTCAGTATCGCCATATATTTTAAAATATTCTTCACCCATTGGCGTCTTTACAAAAGCTGGCATAACTGAATTTATCCGTATCTTTTTGGAATGTAGCTCATGCGCCAAAGCATTTATTGCCCCGTTTAACGCTGCTTTGGAAGAGCAATACGCACTCATTGCGCTTGCTCCTGTTACACTTGCAGTTGAAGACATTGCAACAATACTACCGCCGTTATTATTGATTTTCTTTTGTGCAAAAACTCTGACAAGCTCAATAAACGAATAAAAATGAATAAGCATTGTTTCATGAATAGCCTCAAAGACGGTCAGCGACAGCGGCATTTCTTTTATGTCGCCAGCGCAATGCAGAAGCCCGTCCAGTTTTCCCCCATCCTCAATAATGCGTTGCATTAATTCTTCAATTTTTGGTACTTCTTTAAAATCGAAACAATGGTAACTATTCTCGCTACCCTCAAGCTCGTCCATCGTCCGCTTCAGCTTTTCTTCATTTCTCGCCACTAGAATTATTTTAGCGCCAAATGTGCTTAATAGAATTGAAGTTTCGCGACCAATACCCGATGAAGCACCTGTCACAAGTATTCTTTTGCCTTTAATATCTAAAAGATCAAACACGTTCAAGCGATCCTTCTTTGTAATAATCGTCAGTATATACTACAGGGATGCATATATCCGAGTTTGTTTCAATATCCATAACACCCCACGATAGACCAACTCCAAAAGCGTTTAACAACAACTTGAGTTTTTCATTGGAGCGGCTCGCGCAGGCATCCACTATTGTAAGCGGAATTGTTGCCGAACTGGTGTTTCCGAAACGGTCCATTGAAATGGGAACCTTTTCCATAGGGATATCCAATCTTTGTGAGATGCACTTAATAATGAATTTATTTGCCTGATGGAAAATAAACAAATCAATATCGTTTATATCAAACTTAAATCTATTAAGAAAATCAAGATGCGCCTCGACAGGCTTTTCGATAGAAAAGCTAAAAACTTCAGGACCATTCATGTAAAACTGAAAATCGTTCCTTATAATTCCCTCGCCCCATTCAGAGTATTCGCGTGACCCATTCAGATTGCGCGTGGCGCCCGACGGTATAATCAGGTGTTTGAAGCCGCTGCCATCGGTTCTGAGTAAAAAATTCATCTTTTTATTACTTGCCGTTTCCAAAGCTGTAGCAGTACCTGCGTCTCCGAATAGCATTGCTGTCGATCTGTCTTCTTTAGATCCGATTTTACTTGCCTCGCCTGCTAATAATACAACACGATTTGCGCCGCCTTGAATTAAGGAACAAGCTACGTGCATTCCGTAAATATATCCTGAGCAGCCTAAATTTATGTCAAATGCCACGCATTCTTCGGAAAGTCCAAGCCGGTGCTGGAGTACACATGCTGTCGCGGGTAATAAATAGTCGGACGTTTGCGTTACAAGAACCAAAGCGTCAATTGAAGCTCTGCTCCAGCCTAAATGCTCAATCAGCTTATCAGACGCCACATAGCATAGATCTGATGTCGTTTGTTCTGGCAATGCGACTGGTCTTTTTATTACGCCAGCCATTTTTTTGAAATTTTTTACTGTAGATACTCCAAATTTTTCTTCATAACTATCAGTTTCTACAAAATTACAAGGTACAGCGGCGCATATTCCCTTGATATCCACGTTTTCAAATGTACCAAACATTAATAACTCTCCTTACACAAAAGTTTAGGATTATAAGTAAAAAAGGCATCATTAAGAATCAAACCCGTTCAAGAGTTCCCTCTTTATAATAATTGTCCGTGTATATTACCGGAAGACATATTTCAGTATTTATCTCAATGTCCATTACTCCCCACGAGAGGCCAACTCCAAAAGCGTTTAACAACATCCTTAGGTTTTCATTTACGCGGCTCGTGCAGGTATCCACGATTGTCAACGGAATTGATGACGAACTTGTGTTCCCAAAACGATCAATTGAAATAGGGACCTTTTCAACAGGTATATCCAGTCTTTGCACAATACCATCAATAATGAATTTATTTGCCTGATGAAAAACAAACAAATCAATGTCGTTTACGTCAAGTTTGAATTTGTTAAGAAAATCAAAATGAGCAACAACAGGCTTATCTATGGAAAAATTGAAAACTTCTGCGCCGTTCATATAGTGCTGAAAATCATTCCGGATAATTCCTTCGCCCCAATCTGAGAGTTCGTGTGAACCATTAAGGTTACGCGAGGCTCCGGACGGGATAATGATATGTTTAAAACCCCTGCCGTCTGTTCTAAGCAAAAAATTAATTGTTTTTTTATCATTTGTTGCCTCTAATGCGGTGACCGTACCGGTATTACCGAACAGCATCGCTGTTGATTTATCATCTTCAGAAAACTTATTTTTTAGCGCTTCACCGGTCAATAATAAAACTCGCTTGATGCCTCCTTGAATTAAGGAACAAGCCACATACATTCCGTAAATATAACCGGAACAGCCTAAATTCAAATCAAAAGCCATGCAACTTTCAGAAAGCCCAAGCCGATACTGAAGTACACATGCCGTTGCGGGTAAAAAATAGTCGGGCGATTGAGTAACAAGAACTAATGCATCAATTGAAGATTTGTCCCAGTTTAAATGTTCTATTAGCTTTTCAGCCGCAACATAACAATAATCCGACGTCGTTTGCTCTGGCAAAGCAACAGGTCTCTTCAAAACTCCTGTCATTTTTTTAAACTTTTTTACTGATAGCGTTCCAAATTTACCTTCATAACTGGCAGTTTCTACCAAATTACATGAAACAGCTGCGCTTATTCCTTTAATGTCAACATTATTAAATACTCCAAATGCCATTACAACCATCCTGAGTTAATTGGTATTAATCTAAAAAACACGTTCAAGCGCTCCTTCTTTAAAATAGTCGTCGGTATATATTATTGGAAGGCATATATTCGTGTTTATTTCAATGCTCATTACTCCCCACGAAAGACCAACCCCAAAACCATTTAAGACCATTTTCAAATTTTCATTAGTGCGACTCGCGCAGGCGTCAACAATTGTCAGCGGAATAGTAGCTGAATTTGTGTTCCCAAAACGATCAATTGAAATAGGTACTTTCTCCGCAGGGATACTCAATCTCTGCGCAATGCCGTCAATAATGAATTTATTAGCCTGATGAAAGATGAATAAATCAATGTCATTTTCGTCAAGCTTGAAATTATTAATAAAATCAATATGCGCATAGACAGGCTTGTTCACAGAAAAGTTGAAGATTTCAGCGCCATTCATATAAATATGAAAATCATTCCGATTAATTCCCACACCCCATTCTGAGAGTTCATGCGAACCATTCGGGTTACGTAATGCCCCTGCTGGAATAATAAAATGTTTGAAACCGCTACCATCTGTTCTGAGTAAAAAATTTGTTTTTTTATTGCTTGTTACCTCTAAAGCTGTTGCCGTTCCGGCATCGCCGAACAACATTGCTACTGATCTATCGTCATCAGATTTTTTTGTATTGAGTACGTCGCCGGTCAACAATAAAACCCGCCTAATACCGCCTTGAATCAAAGAGCAAGCCACATATGCTCCGTAAATATAGCCGGAACAACCTAAGTTAATATCAAAAGCTAAGCATTCTTCGGAGAGTCCAAGTCTGTGCTGAAGCACACATGCTGATGCAGGCAGAAAATAATCAGGCGTTTGCGTCACAAAAACTATCGCGTCAATTGTATCCCTGTCCCAGCTTAAGTGTTCAATAAGCTTATCAGCCGCAGCATAACAAAGATCTGATGTTGTTTGTTCAGGTATTGCAACCGGTCTTTTTAAAACTCCCACTGCTTTTTTAAACTTCTTTACTGTTGATGCTCCAAATTTATCTTCATAACTGTCGGTTTCTACAAAATTACGGGGAATAGCGGCGATTATCCCCTTGAAATCCACATTATCAAACGATCCAAACATTATTGTGCTTTGTCTCCTTAATCTTAATCTAGAAAATTAAGAATATCGCCTATAGTCTTAAACTCTCTTATAATAGCCGGACCCAACTTTTTTTTGAATTTTACATCGGCTAAATTAATTAACATCAAGATTGCCATTGAATCCCATTCTTCAATGTCCGAAAGCATCGTTTCCTCTTTCAGACTATTTTCGTCAAGCTCAAGCATTTCCTCAAGTAATACTATTTTTTCCTTATTTATCATTTATTCTTCCTCCCTTTCAGGCTGTAATGCCCCTAATTTATTTTCATATCCACTAATTCAATCATTCCAATATGTTCATTCATCAAAAACGCGACATATGGATGCCCTGGCATTGCAGGAGCTGGTTTTGGCGGTTGCAGTAGAATATTACCACTTTCGGAATTTACCATGATTTCTATTTCTTCACTTAAATTATCTGTCGCGTAACAGATGTGATACGGAGAATTTCGATACTTTTTACATAGACCATAGTATGGAGATTTCTTGCTCACAGGTTGTATTAACTCTACAACAAATCCGTCATTATCAAGAAACTGAATATAAATCTCTCTTGTTGTATCCTCCTCGATTTTTCCTACTAGAGAAAACCCTAGATTCTCAAAAGTTGTAGCAGCGGCATCAATATTATCAACCAAATAACCAATATGATGAATTTTCACAGCCTCAACTTCCTTTCGATCAATTCTGCTATGCTTCCAACGCTTTTTAGGGCTAATACATCATTCAAATCAAACTTTACGCCGAAATCGGATTGACAAGCCATAATTATGTTGATTTGCGCTAGGCTGTCCCAGTTTTCAATATCTGCGGCGGTAGTGCTTTCGCTGATTTTTATGCTGTCGTCGTCGAATACGTCGCAGAAAATTTCGTTTAGAATTTTTAAAATTTCTGTCTTGTTCAATTTTGTCACTCATTTCAGTTTGAAGTAATCTCAATAACTATATTTTTGTTAACATGACTATTAACTTCGTAATCCCAAATAGTATTATCGTTTTCATCCTCTGATGCTTTGCCGAATCCCAATGACTTATAAAGCTCACTCACAATACCGTTTTTTGCGGTAGGGCAGTAATACCCAATCAGTTTTTCAATACCGACTGAACGCGCCGCCTCGACAAGACGATCAATCATGGCAATCTCTAAGTCGCGCTTAAACACACGGCAACTCATTACCCAAATGCGGATGTGCAAGTCTGTTCCCATAATTTCCCCAATCAGTACGGATACAATTCCATTACTACCAAATTTATCGTCAAGCGTGGCATACAGTGTAATAAAGCAAGGATCAGACGCTATTACTTCGATTTCGCTGAAATTAACCCGCTTTGTTGTAAGATTAAACTGGTTCGTTTTATTGATAAGCTGCGTTATCCTATCAAAATGCGCAGGAATAAAAGTCTTTATCTCGCTCTTCATCTGCAATGAGCTTAAATACTCGCTATAGTCAATAAAAGCATTTTTCATTTCGTTTCTTTTGATGTCTGCTATGTAATACTCGTTTCGTTTGGCGTCGTCGCCGGAAATATGCACAGAATAAAAATAACCTGCTCTTTCAATATGGCGGATAAAATCGACAACTGAGTTAACCTCAGGAACCTTAACATCTGGCAATACGCGCCTTACAAGTTCGCGTTCAGCCGGGTTATCATCAATGAATACAATACTTTCTGGCAAAATGTTTAGCCTGTTTGCGATTGCGAGTATATTTTCAGCTTTACTGTCCCAATTCGCGCAAAAAACAGCAATATCTTCAAGATGCAATACCATATTTGGGTTGTTAAACGCTTCTTTTGCAATATTTTCATCATTCTTAGAACATACTGCTAAAATAATACCTTTATCATGCAGCGTTTTGATATATTTCTGGAAATATGTATATGCCTCGCCAAGCGCGGTTTCCATTCCCAGTTCTATCTCCAAGGCGCCAACATCGCCAACCACTCCGCCCCAAAGCGTATTGTCAAGGTCAAGCGCAAGACATTTCTGATTTTTTCCGTATATTGACTTGACGATTTTGGCGACATTATGACAAAGAAGCGGTATTGCTTTCACATTAAGAGCGTATTTGTACAGGAAATAATCCTGTTCATTAAACCATTCGTCAATCCCGAAACAAGCGGATAAATATTGAATATCATTGACATAAAAATCTTTGTTACCTTTTGCATAATCGGCGATTTCAATATTTAGAGCGTTGATTTTACGACAATCGTCATAAAGACCATAAACCGGCAGTTCAAAATTATTCTGTATGACTGAACACGAAAACAATTCTCTGATTTTTGCCCATACAATCTTCAGTTTGTCCAACACGGTGTCGTCAGAAAGATTACGCATGGAAGTGTGAATATATATGATATCTGGCTTGAAATTGACAAATTCTTTATTATCAAACAGGATGTCTTCATAAAATCTATTATATTGTCCTATGTAAAACTGAGGTTTAATCCCAAAGTTCAAAAGGAAAAGCTCAAGCACATCCTTAATATCGCCAATTGTAGATCCGCTTAAGATTGCAATACGCTTTTCAAGTAACCCCCTATGTTCAATAAACTGCCTTCTGAGCGTCTTTTTTCTTTTGAGAATTTCGCTGCCCTCAAACGGGTAGTCAAAAATGTTCATAAAAGTCACTCTCCAGTGATAGAATTCTAATGTCAGTTTCGTAATCTTTTAAAAATGTTTGCTTAGTTCTTTATCGGACATTTAATTTATAATTTGATATAAAAAAGAAATTATATGAATAATAGTGCAATAAATTAGTAGTAATGTGGAGTAAATTGAACTGTTTTGCGCAGAAATTTTCGCGACACATTTAAAAATATTCGTATGTATGCAATGATTTCGGTAACGTAAAAGCGCCTTGACAAAAATTTGATTATAGTATATAGGTATATTTACCGAAGGCATGGACGCTTTCGGACAAAAATACAGGGAGGTATAATCATGCGTATTTACAACAATATTCCAGCGCTTCAGGCGTACAATGCACTTACTATGACCACAAGCGCATTGCAGAAATCAATCCAGAAACTTTCAACGGGACTTAGGATCAATAGCGCGGCGGACGACGCCGCAGGGCTTGCCATCTCCGAAAAGATGCGCGCCCAAATTCGCGGATTGGACAGGGCGGTAATGAACAGCCAGGATGGCATCTCGATGATCCAGACGGCAGAGGGCGCGTTGCAGGAGACCACCTCGATTCTTCAGCGTATGCGCGAGCTATCTGTCCAGGCGGCAAACGATACGCTGACCCAGCAGGACAGAGGCTATATCCAGCTTGAAATCGACCAATTGCGCGAGGAGATCAACCGCATAGCCAACACGACGCAGTTCAACAAGAAGAAACTTCTTGACGGAAGCGCTTCGGTGCTTTGGTCGTCGGACAATCTCGATACGAAATTGTTCGTCCGGGGCGGGCTTCGTCAAATTGACCAGTTTGGTCAGAAGAGCGTAGCCGAGGGGAACTACAAGATATCTATCAACGCTAACCCGGGCGTGGCGGAAGTGCAAAAGAGTGATATCTTCAAGATTAAGCACAAAAATGTCATTTCTGACATTTCCTTAAGAGATGATAAGGGTATCAAAGGAATACGCGTCGACAACCTACCAGCAGGAGACTACGCCATTTATACTACCGCTCAAGCATCAGCCAGTTATGTTGTTCAGTCTTACAATTTTAATAGTAGTTGGATAGAAATTAACGGTGACACAAGTGTCTTATGTGGAACGGCTAAGATACTACTTGAGGTTACTAACGTTGATACAGGGACACAAGTCATGACTTTCAGAGCTGTCGCGCTCGTCACACGTGTCAACGGGACTTCAGAATCGTTTGTTGCGGAAGGTCTACAAATCGGAAATGATTTTGGAGCAAAATGGACGGCGTTCGGGATTGATGAGAATATCCTATGTGGGCATGGTGCCTCTGGTATTACAAAAACCTCCATCGGTGGCAAAGCTATACTTTCGATTAGCGATACTACGAATACCAACACCGTAAACATTATTGTCAGCGGGACGATGAATTCCTCATGGGAAGGTCACTGGAATGAAGCTGGTAGCCGGGCATTGGCTACAGCGGGTTTCACATTCGCTACTGCAGATATAGCAAATAAGGACGTATCTCTGCGAAACTTCTATCTAAACACCGCGAATGGTATGGTTTACGAGAACAGTATTACGATAGTTTTCGGAGATTTAAGAAATCCTAATGTAGTAACAACCGGTTGGGAAGATGGCGACAGGCTTGCCGCTTTCAAGGCGACCTATATCGGACAAGAGGCGCGTATGGATACGCAGCTCCGCGACATTGATAAGTTTTGGGACGCCAACGGCAGGTTCCTATTGGACGACCCACAGACGCTCACTATAACTCAAGGTGACGGAAAGAGGACGTCTATCACTATCTATGCAACAGATACAATAAAGGATCTTCAGGACAAACTGAACAGCGCGATAGCGAACGAAACCGGACTTGGTCAGGCTCTATACCTTGATAACAATGCGCCTAAAGGTAATAGTGCAGGCAATTTTGTTAATTTCGTTATGGACCCTGTAGCGAACACCTCAGAGTCAGTCGCGGGGACGATGGTAATCCGTTCAATAATTAATGGGCAAGCGGGGACAATTTCATTCGCGGGTGATGAGGATCTGATAAAAGCGCTTTCGCTCAACACCATTCAGCACGCGAAGGAAAATCAGTTCTACGTGTCGATTCAGGACGCGCACTCCGGTCAGCCGGTGGCGAGCAACGTCAAGATATCCGGTAACTTAGCAGTTGGGATACTTCATCCGAACCTCGACTTTGAGTTCGACCCCACAGCAAATATGAGTACAATATGGAACAATAAAGCAAAACGTTACGACACTGTGGCTGAGAATAAAGCCTACGAGACGATAATCCACATAGCGGACAACAGCGCAGTGTTCCAGATAGGCGCCAACGAAGGCGAGGATATGGGCATCGACATTGCTGACATGAGTTCTCGCGCACTTGGTGTTCATAGGGTACTCGTTACCGACCAAAAGTCGGCGGCGCGTTCGATTACGATAATCGACAGCGCGCTTGACAGGGTGGCGAAACAACGCGCGAGCCTTGGCGCGTACCAGAACCGCCTTGAGCATACTATTAACAACCTGACGGTGGCGGCGGAGAACCTGTCGGCATCCGAGAGCAGAATCCGCGACCTTGACATGGCTAAGGAAATGATGAACTTCACGAAGCTCAGCATCCTTATGCAGGCGGGCAACTCGATGCTTGGTCAGGCAAATATGCTTCCGCAGAACGTACTTGCTCTTCTTCGCTAACGGAAAACTTAGTAAAGTTCTAAGGGGTGAATAAGAGATGGAGCTGACTATAAGGCTTGAAGGAAATCAAATGAGCCAAGGTTTTCAACCGAAAGCTTTTGAGAATCTTTCCGCTTTTTCGGCTCCGCCTCAAGTGAAGCAGCAAGATTTTAAAAAAAACAAGGCGGAGCCTGAAAAGCTGGCTGCAAACGAACAAGATACTATGACCGCCGTTGAGCAGGCAAATAAGCTGATGGAGTTGTTCAATCGCGACCTGCGCTTTGAAACTCACAGCAAAACCGGGATTGTCCAGATCTCGATAGTTGACAGGAAAGACGGTAAGGTGGTTAAACAAATCCCTCCCGATTCAGTCCTCGATATGATCACAAAGATCAGGGAAATTCTGGGCAGCTTAATGGACGTCAAAGCATAACAATTAATTAAAAACAGGGCGGCGCAAAAAACGTCGCCCTGTTTTTTGTCCCCATTTGGGCGCCTCATAACAAAAACATTGTACCTAAAAAATCGGGATGATTAAAATTGTTCCGGTTGATAGACGGGACGTCCAGAGGCCGTCCCCTACCTCTTTTATTAACAATAACCATCGATAAATGGCGTTACAGACTTTATTATTCTGTCACAGTTGTTGTTAACCCCGACCATTGCTAAATAGAATCGTAGGAGAGGCAATCGCTGCTCTCGGGCTCCTGCCCTCCGCAGTATCCGCGCGTCCTGTGCAATGCTGCCTCCCGTATTAGCCTACCCATCACAGTAGCGGATGTTCTTGAACGGCGTTAAGAGAAAGCGTGTCTTTGTCATGTTCTATGTTACTATCATTTTCGATGTTATTCTCGCTTTTGTTAAAATCATAATGTATCTTTACGGTAAATTTTCCTTTTTCTCTACCGGAAAAGGGGTTCTTAATAGCATCTGAAAAATCATAGTTATCTCTCATAATATACCTCCGTATTGATCACTCTCAGTTTTTGCCGCTTTTCTTGCGGAAAAGATGCGTATTACTGAATCGCTTTCCCTGTAACAATGACACACAAAACCGTAGGTTGGCGTCCCAATATTCTGTAACGCCCCGTTGGGGCTTATAGGATTATAGGAATCTCATACCTCCGGTTGACACCGGAGGTTATAAATGTTGCGTCCTTTCAGGACGCCTCAGGACAATTTTTGTTATCGCTATTATTCTGTCACCAGTTGTTGTTAACCGCGACCATTGCAAAATAGAATCGTAGGGGTTGGCGTCCTCGACAACCCGCTGATGCATATTAACCATACCATTGTACCTAAGAATCGGGATGATTAAATTGTTCCGGTTGCTAGACGGGACGTCCAGAGGCCGTCCCCTACCTCTTTTATTAACCATATCCATTGCAAAATAGAATCGTAGGGGTTGGCGCCTCGACAACCCGCTGATGCATATTAACCATACAATTGTACCTAAAAATCGGGATGATCAAAATCGTTCCGGTTACTAGACGGGACGTCCGACAGGCCGTCCCCTACCTCTTTTATTAATCAATTCCTTAAACAGCCTATTGGAACTACAAAGACATTGTTTTTCGTTGCGTATGCCATATCCGTTCCTGTAATAATCATTAAAAACTCAGGTTCGCCAAGGCTTTGTTCGTTTTTCAGGATTAGATCTCTTAATGTAATTAAATGTTCTTCAGCTTCATTAATTTTACTTCCGCCAAGCTTGATCTCAACTAACGCATACTTCCCATTTTGAAAGTGAATGACATTGTCGCATTCCAGGCCGAAACGGTCTCTATAATGCTTAAGGCTTCCGCCAATGGAGCGCGCGTATACGCTTAAGTCTCTGTTCACTAAGTTTTCAAATAGCAAGCCAAAAGTCTTAATGTCGAGCATAAGTTCTTCGGATGAACACCCCAATGCTGCAACTGCAAGAGAAGGATCTACCAAGCTCTTTTTAGGCGACGTCCTGATTGATGTTTTCGACCGAATACTTGGGTTCCATGCTTCAATTTCCTCAACAATGTATAGCTTTTTAAGCGTCTCAATATAATCAATAATTGTCCGTTCGCTTACTGAAGAATAATTTGCGCGTATATCATTATATAGCAACCTGTCGGAATCTATTGTGGAAACCTGTCTTGCGTATGATTTTAAAATTGCTCTTGCTAACATGGGGTTTCTTTTTATTCCGTCAGCTTTGGAAATATCATTTTCAAATAGTACGTCCAGATAATTTTTTGGTATCTCTAACGCCTTTTTTTCCGTAAAACTGATTGCATTAGGCCACCCGCCTCTGCAAAGGACGTACGCAATTTTTTCGTAAGTCAAGTCAGTTTTTATACCGTCAATATTAGTACTCTTGTTCAGCATATCCGATAGTGAAATCGCGCCGTTTGAATCGCCGGATTCAAATAGCGTCATAGTCTTCATTGTCATTATCGCAAATCTTCCAGTACCGCTGTGCAAAGTATTGTCCTCTACCGGAGTAGCGGAACCTGTTAAAATATACTGAGAAGGTTCAGAAGTTTTATCGACTGAATATCTAATCGCATTCCATATTTTGGGAGCTATCTGCCATTCGTCAATTAAGCGGGGTTTTTCTCCTTCCAGCAGCATTGAGGGCTTTGTATTGACAAGTTCAAGATAGTTTTCCTGTAAATCAGGATTTTGCATTTCCAAAACACTCTTCGCGATTTGCATTGCACTGGTTGTCTTACCGCACCATTTTGGCCCCTTAATAAGCAAAGCTCCTGATACAGACAATTTTTCATTTATTTCTCTGTCGATAATCCTCTTAATATAATGCATGAATTCGCTGCCTTTCCCTCGATAAAACCACAAATGACTGAAGCTCAAGCGAGCGTATTTTGTATAAATATTTACGCTACCTCAGAATTATACGTTGGTCACTACCAATAGTCAATGTCATTTCAAACATTTGGAGCTTTTCATTTCAAACAATTGGAGCATTTTGTTGCAAACATTTGGAGTTCTTGCTGCGGCGATTCATTTTTTAGCGGATATATTTCTCATATTTTAGCGGATGTATTCCTTACATTTTAGCGGATGTCATGGTATACTGTGCATCATCGCGAGGTGATATCAAATGGAATACTACAAAAGATTTACGGATGAATTGCTTGCCGAACGTTTACAAAGCTCTGGCGCTGTTCTTATTGAAGGCGTGAAAGGGTGCGGTAAAACAGAAACAGCTAAACGCCAATCAGCCAGTATAGTAAGACTTGACGCAGACGAGCAGGTTCGTGTTAAAATGGAAATAGATCCCTCTCTAGTATTAGCGGGAGAAGTTCCGCGCCTTCTTGATGAATGGCAAGAGTATCCCAATATCTGGAATTATGTCCGGCATGAAGTTGATGACCGCAAACAGAAGGGACAATTTATCCTGACAGGCTCTGCTACGCCTGACGATAATGCCAGAAAGCATTCCGGCGCCGGTAGATTTTCAATTATCAGAATGCGACCGATGTCCATGTATGAACAAGGTTGGTCAACCGGCGAAGTAAGCCTCGCGGCTTTGATGAAAGGCGAAGCGCCTACATCGGAAGCAGTATCGTTCGATCTTGCCGAATTTGCGGAAAAGCTAACGCTGGGCGGTTGGCCTGGGTTAATTGGCAAAGGAGGCGCCGAAGGTTTCAGGTTCGTCAGCGATTATATGTCATTAATTGCTGAGGTGGATTTAAGCAGGGTGTCCGGCAAACGTCGCGACCCATATAAGGTAATTCGCTTGCTTCAATCGCTTGCCAGAAATATTTCAACTGAGGCGACCTTGACCACTCTTTCAAAAGATACCGGAGGTAGCAATGGCGACCTAGATGACGAAACTGTGGCGGAATATCTTAGCGCGCTTGAAAGACTAATGGCTCTTGATAATCTTCCGGCGTGGAATACTCATATCCGCTCATCCGATATGCTGCGAAAATCGCCTAAACGTCATTTTGCCGACCCGTCAATGGCTATCGGCGCGCTTGGACTTTCAATAGATAAATTACTTCTGGACCTGAATTACTTCGGGTTATTATTTGAATCGTTATCTATTAAGGATATAAAGATATACGCCGACACAAACGGTGGTAAAGCATTTCATTACCGAGATACGCGCGGATTGGAAATTGACGCTATAGTAGAATACGCGGACGGGACATGGGGCGCATTTGAGATTAAGCTTGGCATCGGCGCCGTAGATGAAGCGGCTAAAAACCTTTTAAAATTTGCCGCAAAAATTGATACGGATAAAACAAAGGCGCCTGCGGCGCTAACCGTTATTACAGGAAATGGATTTGCGCACAAGCGGCGCGACGGGGTAAATGTAGTTCCGATTTTAACGCTGACTGTTTAAATACAAATATCACAAAAGCAAATAAAATACGAAAGGAGTGTCGGGGCAGTTACTCGACTGATACTATGGAGCAGTTTTTGAAAGATTTAAGCGAAACGCTGGAACAGGAAACTCCTCTCGCCTCCGATAAATTATTATCAGAAATAGAGGAATGGGATTCTTTGGCAGTAGTTACTTTTATTGCTATGGCTGACATAAAATACAAAAAAACAATCCAACTTCAGGACATAATTAAAGCTACTACAATTTCCGATCTATATGCGCTCGTGCAAAACTGACCTAAAGACCAGGTATGATATGTTTTTTGAGAATAAAAATTTCGTCGTTACGGGCGCTTCGTCGGGTCTTGGTTACGAAATAGCTTTGCAACTGGCGCGAAACAATGCGAAAGTGTTGGCTATTGCCAGAAGAGAAAAAGAGCTTATGGAACTAAAAGCTAACATGCCAGAGAACATTTTTTATTCCGCTCTGGATGTATGTAATGAAAAGTTGCTAGAAGACTCTATCGCAAGTTTTGCAGCGGAGCATGGCGGCATTGATGGAAGCGTTCACTCAGCGGGGTTGTCAATGTTTACGCCCCTAAAAGCTTTTAATCAAGACTCCGCGAGAAAAATGATGGACGTATGCTTTTGGGCAGGCGTATCTCTTTTACAAATCGTCACCAGGAAAAAATATTCAAATTCAAATTCTTCTCATGTACAAATAGCCTCGGTAAACGCTCATAAAGGACAAAAAGGGCTGGGAATATACTGCGCGATTAAGGCTGCTGTTAGCGCAAGCGTCAGGGCTTTTGCGAAAGAATTGGCAATAAAAGGCATGAGGGTCAACTCAATAAGCCCCGGAATTATAGAGACAACCCTTTCGAGAGATTTAATGGTAAACAACTATGATGAGAGCTTGCCGCCGCTTGGAAAAGGTACGACGACGGATGTTGCAAATTTGACGTTGTTTTTGCTCAGCGAGCAATCAAAATGGATAACAGGAACGGACATAATAATAGACGGAGGATATCTGGCTTGAACCATTACGATAAAAAAACGGCTTACGTAAAAGCTATTGCCGCGTACCTGCCGGACAATATAAAAGAAAACCCGGCGGATAATAGATTAACTCAAAAGACGGGGATTTACAAAAGACATGTTGCAAGCCCCGGCGAATGCGCGTCGGATTTGGCATATTGCGCGGCGGAGCATTTATTCTCAAGATTTTCTATTAGCAGGGATACGATTGATTTTATTATTTTGTGCACCCAATCGCCGGATTACTTCCTTCCAACAACGGCTTGTTTGCTGCAACAGCGTTTGAACCTTGGCAAAAATTGCGGCGCCTTCGATTTTAACATGGGCTGCTCAGGGTACGTTTATGGGTTATCCTTGGCAAAGGGATTGATTGAGACGGGTCAGTCCAATAATATATTACTTTTAACGTCGGAGACTTATTCAAAATATATTGGACAAGACGACGTCTCCACAGAGCCGCTGTTTGGCGATGGCGCCAGCGCGACAATCGTATCGGGAGCGGAAAAGAGCGAGGAGGGGATTTACGGGTTTGATTTCGGCACGGATGGCGAAGGCGCGGAGAGCTTGATGGTAAAAACAGGCGCCCTTCGATTCCCGCAAGCCCCAAACAACGCAACTATAAATCCTTTATATATGAATGGCGGGGAAATTACGCAATTTGCTTTGAGAGTTGTGCCGACTACCATGACAAATGTACTGCGAAAATGTAATCTCTCGAAAGAAGATATAGATTATTTTGTTTTCCATCAGGCAAACAGATTTATGCTCAATTTCTTGCAAGAGAAATGCGAATTGACTGACGCCCCTTTTTGGAATGATGTGGAAAATTATGGAAACACCGTGTCTACGTCGATACCTCTTGCGCTCAGGGATCTTGTATCGTCCTACGATATAAGTAAATTGAAAAAGGTAATGCTGATAGGTTTTGGCGTCGGATTATCCTGGGCGGGTTGCGTTGTTGATCTAAGCGAACTGACGACAGGTCATTGCAGTTAGTTCTATAGCTATACAACAAAACTTCACAGAAGATTTATGCGAAAAACAAGGACAAAGCTGGATTGCCGCGTCGCGCTTATGCGCTCCCCACAAAGACCCTATGGCGCATTTTTGTGCGCGAAGTTTGAGTTAACACTATGACGAAAGAGTGGATTTTTCATGAACAATTTAACAAAGAACGCTTTTTCTTCTCCTCCGGGTCGCGCAACAAGGGTTTATTCTTGCCGTAGGCTTGAGGTTAACGATTTGGAAGAAGTCATGCATTGGCGCATGTCTGAGCATGTGACGCAGTTTATGAATACCGATCCTGTACTTGAGCTGGAAGGACAAAAACAATGGTTTGAAAGACTATGTGCCGCTGGGGAACTGTATTATTGGATTATTTGCGTAGATAGTATTCCTTGCGGTCTCATTAATTTAGCCGATGTCGACGGGATAAATAAACGTTGCTCTTGGGGATACTATGTGGCGGAGAAAAAGTTGCGTTCCATAGAACTTGCTATGGCGTTGGAAATGAGCTTGTATGATTATGCGTTTGACAAAATTGGGCTTAACAAGGTTACAGGCGAAAGTTTTTGCCTGAACACCGCCGCAGTTAAAATGCATGAATTGTGCGGCTGCAAAACCGAAGGAATTCTAAGACGGCATATTTTTAAAAACGGACAGTATTATGATGTATGCGTACAATCCATGCTTGCGGAGGAATGGAGAAACATCAGGAATAAATATGAGTATCAGAGAATAGATTTTGACAAAAACTGAGAAAAATGTGCATAGTTTATCCCCGAGCGAAGTGGGTATTCACACACGAAAAGGCGTCATAGAATCTTGAAAACACAATACAAATGGCAAAAACAAATACGCTGTTTGCGAAGAGCGCGTACGCGCGACGGGGGTAAATGTCGTTCCAATTTCAGCTTTGACATCATAACGCTATTGGAATTTTTAAGAGAATTTTTTACCTTTTCTCTTGTTATGACTCCTTTAATGTAAATTGACATATATTCTCTTTCATGATAATCTTTAGAAAATAATTTTGAAAAACGTACACATTTCCAGAAAAACCATGTTTTTGTAACAAAGCGTTTAACTTTTTTGGCGCGTTTGATCATGAATAAACAGTGAAGTTAAGAAAAGATTCGCTTTTAGCGAGAAGGAGGAGATATAATGGAATTAAAGACGCCAATATACGACTGCCATGTTAAGTACAAAGGGAAAATTGTACCATTTGCGGGATTTTTGTTACCTGTTCAGTATGAGACTGGTCTTGTCAAGGAACATCTTGCGGTTCGTGAAAAATGCGGATTGTTTGATGTCTCCCACATGTCCGAGTTGTTTGTGAAAGGCAAGGACGCGCTTGCCAATGTTCAAAAAATATTTCCAAACGACTTTTCAGTAATGAACACGGGTCAGATTAAGTATTCCACCATGTTGAACGAGGGTGGAGGCATTATTGACGATATGATTATCTACAAGTTTTCCGACACCGAGTTTATGATAGTTGGAAACGGCGCTAACCGAAAGAAGGATCATGACTGGATCAGTAGCCATATTTCCGGAGACTGCGAGTATATCAATCGTTCCGATGATTATGCCCAACTTGCCATTCAAGGTCCAAACTCCACAGCAATTGTCAAAAAGCTTACAGATGAAAAGAATATCCCTGTTAAGTACTATTACTTTCTCGAAGGGAAGGTCTCCGGCATCGACTGCATAATCAGCCAAACCGGATATACCGGCGAGATGGGGTACGAGTTCTATTGCGCGCCCGACAAAGGTATAGCGCTATGGGAGGCGCTGATGGACGCCGGCAAAGATCAGGGGCTGATTCCATGCGGGCTTGGCGCCAGAGACACGCTTCGCCTTGAAGCGTCAATGGTTCTTTATGGTCACGAAATGTCGGACGATATTACGCCGCTTGAAGCAAATCTTCATTTTAGCGTAAAAATGAATAAGGCTGACTTCATTGGCAAAGCCGCGCTTGAAAAGAGGATGGACAGCACAAGGACTTTGACTTGTTTCAAAATAACGGGCAAAGGAATTGTCAGGGAACACAGCGACATATTCGTCGGCGGCAAAAAAGTTGGCGTATCCACGTCAGGGACGCATTCGCCCTATTTTGGGTACCCGATTGCCATGGGCTACATTGAGAAATCGCTCAGCGACTTAGGTACAAAAGTTGTTTTTGACGTCAGGGGCAGGGAAGTTGAAGCTGAAGTCGTAAAGGCCCCCTTTTACAAGAGAAACAAATAATTATCAAATTAATCAGGAGGGATCCACCAATGACAACACCAAAAGATCTTATGTTTTCAAAGTCTCATGAATGGGTTAAGTTTAATGATGACGGAACGGCGCTGACGGGATTGACTGATTTCGCGCAGCACTCTCTTGGCGACATCGTTTTTATAAGGCTGCCCGTCGAAGGCGACAGCGTAACGTCCGGCGAATCATACACCGAAGTTGAGTCAGTAAAAGCGGTTGCCGATATCTACAGCCAGGTTTCAGGCGTAGTCAAAGCCGCAAACGATGAAGTAGGAGATTCGCCACAGAAAATCAATGAAGACCCTTATGGGGCATGGATTATCAAAGTCGGCGACATAACGGGCAAATCTGACTTAATGAACACTGACGAATACGATAAATTCTGCGCAGAAGAATGCTCGGAGGAGGGTTAATATGGGGACATATTTGCCAAATTCAGTTTCTGAACAAAAGCAAATGCTCGATTTCCTTGGGCTGAAATCCCTTGACGATTTTTACAGCTACCTGCCGGATAAAGTAAAGCTTAACCGCGAGCTTAATATACCCAAAGGAAAAAGCGAGGTTGAAGTCAGGCGCTTTATGGAAGATTTGGCGGGAAAAAACAAAGTTTTCCGTTCAATATTCAGAGGCGCCGGAGCTTACAAACATTATATCCCCACTCTTGTTAAAGCGGTAGCAAGCAAAGAGTCTTTTGTCACCGCGTATACGCCTTATCAACCTGAGATTAGCCAGGGAGTTCTTCAATCAATATTTGAATTCCAAACCATGATCTGCGAGCTCACCGGCATGGATGGTTCCAACGCCTCTGTCTACGACGGCGCAGAAGCTTGCGCGGAAGCGGTCGCCATGTGCGCCGAAAGACAACGCACTGTTACGTTTATGTCGGAAACCTTACACCCCGACTATCTGCGTACAATACAAACCTATTGCTACGCAGCAAACAGGGATTGCGTCGTTGTTCCGGAAAAGGACGGCGTTACGGATATTGAATTCCTGAAGGCAAGTATGAAGGATAACAGCGCATGTCTTATTATGCAGCAACCAAATTTCTACGGAATAATCGAAGACGCTGACGCGATTTCCAAGGTGGTAAAAGACGCGGGCGCAAAACTTGTCATGGCGGTAAACCCGTTTTTTGCGACAATCGGAAAGACGCCGCGCGAATATGGCGCGGATATTGCGGTAGGCGAAGGGCAACCTCTCGGAATGAGCCTTGGCTTTGGAGGTCCATATCTTGGCTTTATGTCAAGCACGAAGGATATGGCAAGAAAGCTGCCGGGCAGGATAGCGGGGCAAACGCTTGATCTTGATGGAAATCGCGCGTTTGTGCTTACCTTGCAGGCAAGAGAACAGCATATCCGCAGGGAAAAGGCCACGTCAAATCTTTGTACCAACCAGGCTTTGTGCGCGATAGTAGCCGGAGTTTATATGGCGACATTGGGTTCGTCAGGAATGAAGGAAGTTGCGCGGCAGTGCATTTCCAAAGCGCATTACGCAGCTGCGCAAATATCCGCGATACCAGGTTTTGAATTGGCGATTAAGGGAGAGTTTTTCCACGAGTTTGTAACCAAATGCCCCTGCTGCCCCGAAAAGGTTATGGCTAAACTGGAAGAAAAGGGAATACTTGGCGGTTATGTACTGAAAGGCAAATATGAAAACCACATCCTCTGGTGTTGCACTGAAGCGAACACAAAAGCTGATATTGACGAACTTGTAGCAACTTTAAAGGAGGTGGCGTAGAATGAAACTCATATTTGAAAAGAGCGTCCATGGGAAATCCAACCAAATACTCCCTCCCAACGATGTGGACTATTACGAACTGAAAGATAACTGCAAAAGGAGTCTCGAACTACGTTTGCCGGAACTCACCGAAAGCGAACTTGCAAGGCATTATACCGCGCTTGAAGGAAAAGCGTTCGGCGTAAGCAGCGGATACTATCCCCTCGGCTCTTGTACAATGAAGCACAACCCCAAAATCAACGAAGAGACCGCAGCTCTTCCGGGGTTTGCGAGCGTACATCCGTTGCAGCCCAGCCATACCGTGCAGGGTTGCTTCGAAGCGCTTAATCTTATCGAAAAGCTCCTATGCGAAGTAACGGGTATGGATAATATGTCTTTCCAGCCTGCTGCGGGCTCGCAAGGCGAGTTTGCGGGGCTTTTATTGATCAAAAAATATCATGAGACGCGCGGAGACACAAAGCGCGTGAAGATGATAGTTCCCGACACCGCGCATGGAACAAATCCGGCAAGCGCCAATATGGCCGGCTTCAAAATAGTTGCTATTAAGTCGCAGGGCAACGGTAATGTTGATTTAGATACGCTAAGAAGCGTTGTCGGAGATGATACGGCTGGGCTTATGCTTACTAACCCAAGTACGCTTGGCCTTTTTGAAATGGACATTCTGGAAATTGCCAAGATCGTACATGACGCCGGAGGTTTGCTTTATTACGACGGAGCGAACTTAAACCCGATTATGGGAATTGTTCGTCCCGGCGACATGGGGTTTGACGTTGTTCACCTCAACCTGCACAAGTCATTTTCAACGCCTCACGGCGGCGGCGGACCCGGCTCCGGACCTGTTGGATGTAAGAGTTTCCTTTCAGAATTCTTGCCTACGCCTAAGATTGTAGGCAACGCCGGAGAATTGAAATTCTCCTATGATTTTGAGGATACCATAGGCGGGTTAAAAGCTTTTTACGGGAATTTCCTTGTTGTGATCAGGGCGCTTACATATATCCTGACTTTAGGACAAGAGGGCATCCCGGAGACAGCCAAGCATTGTGTTCTCAACGCAAACTACATGATGAAAAAACTTGACGACCTCTATGAAATAGCATTCCCCGGAATGTGCATGCATGAGTTTGTCATCACGGCGGAGAAAATCAAAAAGGAAACCGGCGTTTCAGCAAAGGATATCGCAAAAGGGATCATAGACAACGGCATGCATCCGCCGACAATGTATTTCCCTATCAACGTGCATGAAGCGCTTATGGCTGAGCCGACAGAAACCGAATCAATGTCGACTATTGATGAAGCGGTTAAGGTTTACAGGAAAATTTACGAGATTGCGTATAAAGATCCGCAATCCTTGCTGGACGCGCCAGTTAATGCGCAAGTAAGGCGTCTTGACGAGGTTATGGCCGCAAGAAACCCGATTTTGAGGTTTAGTTTTGATTAAGACGACGGAAATACGGGAGCAATAGCATGAAATCATTTGACTTAGTTATTATTGGGTCAGGTCCGGGCGGATATGTAGCAGCCATCAGAGGCGCGCAAAAAGGGCTTAAGACCGCTGTTATTGAATATCGCGATGTGGGGGGCACTTGCCTGAACCGCGGGTGCGTCCCCACAAAATCTATGCTCCACAGCGCGCATCTTTATCAGGAAGCTTTGCACGGCGGATTATTTGGCTTAACCGCGTCGGAAGTAGGTTTCGATTTCGATATTGTCAATAAACGTAAAATCGAAGTCGTTCAAAAGCTGCGCGCGGGAATTGAGCAATTGCTTAAAGCCCACAAAGCGGAGCTCATAAGGGGCAGGGCGGCTATAAAAAGCCCTGCTTCGGTTGTAATTGAAAAAGAGACAGGAACAGAAGAAATTGAGGCTAAATTTATAATTATTGCAGCCGGCTCCGAGACTAAACCTCCGCCAAAGCATTTGCAAGGCGTCAATAATATCATCACAAGCGACGACGCTTTGGCGGCTGACGCCAAGCTTTACAAGCGAATACTGGTTTCCGGCGGGGGCGTTATTGGCGTAGAATTTGCTTCAGTTTACAGCGACCTCGGCTGCGAGGTTACTATTGTGGGTTCAAGAGAAAATCTTCTTCGTCGCCTTGATAACGATATTTCAAAAAATATCATGATGCTTTTTAAGAAACGCGGCATAAATATCATCACGCCTGCCAAAATTCAGGAGATCAAGGAAGAGAATGGCGCGCTTCACTGCAAGATCGAACAAAAGGAAGAAATCCGTGAAGTTACATGCGATGGAGTACTTTGGTGCGTAGGCAGGCAGCCGCTGACAGACGGACTCTTTTTGGACGGCGCGAGCGTGGAAATGGAAGACAGGTTCATTGTGGTCAATGAGAACATGCAGACAAGTATCCCCAATATCTACGCAATAGGGGACTGCACTCAAAACAGTACCCAGCTTGCTCACGCGGCTTCGGCTCAGGGACTTAACGCGATAAGTCACATTGTCGGCGAGACGCCGCATATGAATTTGTCAGCGATTCCGTCTTGCGTTTACACAAGCCCCGAGATTGCAACAGTCGGGCTTATGGAAAGCGACGCCGCAGGAAAGGGCATTGAGGTGAAAACCAGCAAGTTCTTGATGAGCGCCAATAGTAAGTCGCTCATCTCGAACGAGGAACGCGGGTTTATGAAGCTTGTGTTTGACGCGAAAACAGAAGTCATTCTTGGCGCTCATCTGATGTGCGCCAGAGCGACTGATATTATAAGCGAACTTACTTGCGCGATTGCAAACAAACTTACGGCAAGCGAGCTCGTGAACACGGTCAGACCGCACCCAACCTATGTGGAAGGGATATCGGAAGCAGCCGAAGATCTTTTTGACTTGTCCATTCATATGGCGCCAAAAAGAAAATAGCGGACAACGGACGACCGGGAGCGGTCGTCCCTACGACGAAAATGGTTATGTTGTAAGGATGTATGGGGCGGGTTCGGGTCGTCCCCTGACGGGACCATTCCGGTTGCACTTCGCTACGCTCAGTGACCGTCACACGCGGGACGCCGACCCCTATGTTTCTGTTTTGTACTAACGATGAGAGAAGCCTGAACGCGCGTCTTTGCGAAAAGCCTTTAGCCGCGAGCGAAGCGTGGCAATCCAGGTTTTGTCTTTGTTTTTGTCGAAAAAACTGGATCGCCACGCCCTTCGGGCTCGCGAAGACGTTTCAAATAAACGCCGCGCCATTCATCGCGAAGATGCGTAAAAAACATCACCGAGCGGGTTTTATGTAAAGCGCAAAACACAAGCGTACTTGTGAAGGCAATGAAGAATGTTACACTGCAAATAACGGCTTTTTCTCTCTGTGCCTCTGTGAGGTATAGATTTGTCTTGACCGAACGCGGGTTTGGGTCGTCCCCTGACGGGACCGTTCCGGTTGCACTTCGCTACGTTCAGTGACCGTCACACGCGGGACGCCGACCCCTACCGTTTTAATTCTGTGACTCTGTGAGAGACAAGTTTTTTCAACAAAAAAGGTTAATTAGTGTCATTGGGATGTAGTCCCTACTATTTGTTCTATTGAAAGGAAAATTTTTTATGAAATGTATCATCAGTCCTTTTAACAAGTGTTACCTTAATATTGCCAGCGAAGAATACTATATGGATAACTTTGCTGAAGATATTTTTTATCTCTATATAAACAAACCCTGCATAATAATAGGAAAAAATCAAAACGCATACGCTGAAATCAATCAGGACTATGTGCAAAACAACTCTATCGACGTGGTTCGCAGAAATTCAGGCGGCGGCGCAGTATTCCACGACCTTGGTAATTTAAATTATGGCTTTATCACAAAGAGCGGCGGAAAGGGAATAAATGAGATATTCCGCGAGTTTACAGGACCTGTCCTAAAGATTTTAAATGATTTGGGAGTCCCTGCGGTATTTTCCGGTAGAAACGATTTGACGATAGAAGAAAAAAAGTTTTCAGGAAACGCTCAATTCCGGTCAAAAGATAGAGTTATGATCCACGGGACACTGCTTTTTTCCTCTGACCTTGAGCAGGTTTCCAAATCCCTGAATGCCGACCCCAGAAAATTTGCCGACAAAAGCGTTAAATCTGTAAAAAGCAGGGTTACTAACATATTGCCATATTTGTCTGTACCAATAGCTATCGAAGAATTCAGGTCGATAATCATAAAAGAAATCCTTTCCGAGTTTAGCGGCGCCTATTTGTACGAGCTTAACGAACACGACAAAAGGCAAATTGAGGCGCTCGCGGACAGGAAATACTCCACCTGGGAGTGGACTTATGGAAAATCGCCTGAGTTTAATTACAGGCATACTTTAAAATACGATCTGGGACTCATTGACATCGGCGTTCAGGTTGAGGCGGGAATAATTAAGGAAATCGCGGTGTATGGCGACTTTTTTGGTGAAAAAGATTTAGACGAGGTAACACTTTTACTAAAGGGCTTACCTTTTGACAAGTCCGCTGTTTCCAATGCGCTGCAACCAGTTTCCCTGACAGAATATATATTCTGTTTGTCAAATGAGGCGTTTATCGATTGTATTTTTCATAGCGAAGAGTGAAAACATGAAGGATTCAACAAGTGATTTTGAGCCTGTTGTAACGTTCCGTTATGCAGCGCGTTGCGATTGCGCTCTGATACTGAGCTTTATACGTAATCTTGCGATATATGAAAAAATGGAAAACGAGGTTGTCGTTACTGAAGAGCTTCTTGCGGAGTGGTTGTTTGACAAACGCGCCGCAGAAGTGATTTTTGCGATAGTTGATAACCGAGAAGTTGGGTTTGCCCTTTTTTTTCCAAATTTCTCAACCTTCCTTGGACGAAGCGGGCTGTATCTTGAAGATTTGTTCGTCTTTCCCGAATATCGCGGGCGCGGCATTGGTAAATCCATGCTGCGCGAGCTTGCGTCTATTGCAGTAGAGCGGGGTTATGGCCGTTTCGAATGGTCGTGCCTTGATTGGAATACGCCGAGTATTGAGTTTTACCGTTCGCTTGGCGCGGTGTCGTTAGACGAGTGGACAATCTATCGTATTACAGGAGATGTTTTGACCGAATTAGCCGCCTCCGGCGAGGATTAGAATATGGGCGCGGAGGAATTTTTGTGAACGTAATCAAGGCGATAGCTTCCTATATTAATAAATCGGCGGAAATTTTGATAATTATTGCCGCAGTATGCTGGGGGATTATTGGAATTTTTACAAGGCAGTTGTCCTCTTCCGGCTTTTCATATGCCGAAATAGCGGCGGCGCGGAGCATTATCACGTCGTTGTTCCTTTTTGCGTTTCTATTTATAACAAATAGCAAAAAAGCAAAAATAAATATAAAAGATATTTGGGTTTATGTATGCATGGGCGGCGTTGGTATTGCTCTATTTAACATGTTATACTTTAGAACAATACAGATTATCACGCTGTCCGTAGCGTGTATTCTACTCTATACAGCGCCATTTATGGTGGTTATCATATCCGCTATTGTCTTTAAAGACAAAATTACTCTTCAAAAAATATGCGCGCTTTTTATTGCTTTTATAGGCTGCTTGATGACAATAGGCTTAGTTGGCAGCGGGGAAATATCCGTAACAGGGATATTATCAGGTCTGGCGGCTGCTTTTTGCTTTTCTCAATATACGATTTTTGGAAAAATCGCTCTGCGAAAATATGACCCGTTTACAGTAACGGCATATGCTTTTGGTACGGCTGGCGTTTTGCTTATCCCATTTTGCGATTTTGGAAAAATGATTTCGCTTATGGGCGAAAGTAACGTCAATGCGGTCAACTTATTGATTATCGGATTCTTTTTGACGCTAATTCCTTTCATTTGCTACACGAAAGGGCTTGAAAAAACCGAGCCAAGCAAAGCCATGATTATAGCGTTCGTTGAACCGCTTACCGCAGCGGTCACAGGAATAATCGTCTTTGGCGAAATGCTGTCGCTCGTCAAAGTATCCGGTATGGCGCTTATATTCTTATCTTTAATTATACTGAACCGCCGAAGACGCTAGAGCTTCGAGCAAATAAGCTTGCCAAGTCGTTCCATCCCAACTCGAATGCGTTCGGGTTCAATGCTGCCAAAGCTAATGCGCATACAATTGCTTCCAAGACCGTTGCCATCCGTGAAAAACCCTTCGCCCGCAACATAGGCTATTTTGTGCGTAATCGCTTCTTTCAACAACTCGGTGGCATTAAGTCCGCCCGGTAATTCAGCCCATGTAAACAGCCCCCCATCCGGGTATATTCGTTTTGTTCCTTCAGGGAAAAACTTATCTATACACTCCATCATGACATCGCGACGCACTCGATATAAATCGCAAATCATTTTGTGATGGGCAGGGAAAAACCCCCGCTTGAAGAATTCCGCGCAAAGCACCTGAGAAATCATGCCGCTATGCGAGTTAGTCGCCGTTTTTGCGTCGAAAAGTTTTTTGATGATTAAATCATTTGCCACTACATAACCAAGACGACTCCCAGGCGAAAATATCTTTGAAAAACTATTAGCCAAAACCGTGTGCCCGCTCTTGTCAAAAGCCTTGATCGGCGCAAGATCCGAGCCGCTGTAACGAATGTCGCGGTATGGATCGTCTTCAAGAATAATAACGTCATACTTTGCGCCAAGTTCTGCAAGCGCTTTTCGTCTTTCCAGCGAAAGAGTTTTACCGGTAGGATTTTGGAAGGTTGGAATTGTATATACGATTTTTGGATTATGCTGCTTAATTTTTTCTTCAACCTCTTCGATGACTACTCCATCGTCATCCATCTGGCATGAGACGCACTTTGCCTCGAACATCTCAAATATTTCCGCGCATTGTAAAAAAGTAGGTCTTTCTACCAAAATGACATCGCCAGGCTCAATGAAAAGCTGACATATAAGGTTTATGGCTTCCAAGCCGCCATTACCGATCAGAATGTTTTCCGGTTTCGCGTCAACGCCTTTTGGAGTGAGCAGGTCTCTGGCAATTATTTCGCGCAGTTCAAGCATACCAATGGGGGACCCATACTGAAACGCTTCTATACCGCGTTTATCAGACGATAGAACTTCTGAGGCGATCTCGCGAAGGATGTTCATTGGCAACGCTTCCGGCGCCGGAGCGCCGCCGCCGAAGGATATTATTTCAGGGTCCGTCATCGCGCTAAACAAGTTGCGTATGATCGTTGCGGATTTTTCCATTACTGTAATGCGTTTTGCAAATGAGGGCATAAATATTACTCCTTTTTTCTTAGGTTTTACGAAACAGTATTCACAATTCTTTCGTGTGGATCATATGGCTTGATTCCGCGTTCGCGTAATTTTTGCAGGACTTTTAGGCGGAAATGGCTCATAATCTCCAATGGGTTATCCCTCTTGCAATCATACCAGTAATAGATATCGAAGTCTATCGAACGTTGCGAAAAATCCGCAAGGATGACAAAAGGTTCCTTTTTTTTGGGCGAATTCTTGTTACTCTTGATCTCCTCGGTAAGGATTGTTTCAACTTCTTTAGGGTCGCAATCGCCGGCTACGCGCAGCCTGAAGATACTTCGCTTCATTGGTCCCGACTTCGTATAGTTGATTATCTTGCTCTCCATGAAGTAACTGTTTGGAAGCATTATTTCAGCCCCATCGTATGTGGCTACACGCGTAGCGCGCATACCTATTTCCTCCACTATGCCCGAGGTTCCGTCTATTTCAATCACGTCGCCATGCCTGAACGAGCGGCTAAAGAAAATCATCATGCCGCTTATCTGGTTGCTGAAGATAACTTTCGCGCCGAAGCCCGCCGCAATGGTGATGGCGCCTCCGGCAAACGCAAACGCCGTCAATGGCACGTTTATGGCGTTAAACGCCAACATAAAACAGAAGAAGACAAACAGGTAAAATATAATTCGCTGTATCTCCGTGAGAAAAGTTTTATCAATATTTCTCTTATAGGCGATCATACGGACAAGGAGACGCGAGAAGAGAGAACTGAGAAAAAGCCCAATGATTAACGTCATAATCGACAACGTCAGATCGTACGTAGTTACCTCGTAGTCCGCCCCGCGCCAAAGCACCCTGCCCATGTAAGCGTGAGTGAAATCATTATACATTCTTGTCAGTCGTTGTAAGAAGCGAAGGCTATTGATCTTCTCCGACGACTCGTCAACGATGCCCATTGCAAGCAAGCGCTGAGCGCGGAGGGTCATTTCGACCTTGGAATGCATGTGCATCTGAATCTCTGTCAGAACTCCGAGGATTTGTTGTAGAATCTGAGCCGTTTCCTTATTCGCCTCTCGGGTCAATGCTTCGATGATGGAGTAATTCGATTGGATATTCTGTAAGTTCTGATAGATAAACTGCTCGTCTTTATCTATTTGTTCCAGAACACTCTGCGCGTCCCGCCGCGTGTTCCAGAGTTCGTCGCCCGACACTACTCCCGTGAAAATATCGTATCGGGTTCTCCAGAGCGTCGTCATATGCGAGAGGACTCTTATTTCGCTCATTAGCTCGTATCGGCGAAATCGCTGGGAGGCGTAACGGGCTGCAAGCAGCGCGATTTTTGCTTGCTCAGTCGATTCTGCAGCGCTTTTGTACAATTCGGCGTGCCGCTGCAAAAAACCCAGCCCCAGTGACGCGTAAAGTTCCGGTTGAATCAAGGTTGATATTTCTTCGCCTATTTTTGCGAGTTCGTCAACCGTTCTCGGAAGGTATACCTCAAGCGCGGCGATGGTCTTTTGGATATCGGAAAGGACTGAATCAAGGTCTTCCTCCGTGAAGCGGACACTTTCGCGCGCGTTTTCGAGCATTCCCGTCATCTCTCTATAAGTACTTGCGGCCGCTAGGCTGTAAGAAAGCTCAACTTCCATACGCCCATACGCGATGGATAATGAGACGAGTGCTCTCTCAGTTTCAAGGCGATTCCACAATATGAGAAAAGCCTGCATTTCGTTGTCATTCATGTTTTGAGTCCCCGAGGCGGCAATTGCTTGCTGTTTCTGGTATTCGACAGTCAGCATCTGAATATTGTCCGAATGCGACTTAATAGCGGATCTATGGGATTCCAGACCTTTCCGCAGGCGTTCATACTCCTCGCGCAACTCGTCGTAATCAATTATTGATAATGCATCGGATGAGTGATCTGAGCCGGGTTTAGGAATAATGGGCGACACCTGTAAATTTTGCAGAACGCCGATGTAGACTGCATAGAGGTTTAACAGATATTTAATTGCGTCATTATAGCTTTGCGCCTGCGTATCGGAGACGAACCAATGTTCTTTAAACTCGGTTGAAGTTGTTCTTTCCGCCTCTTCAGTTAGTTTGGCTACGCGCTCGCGAGCTTCCTCAACGTTTTTAAAAACGCCCAACAGTTCACGGGTATCCTGCATTATTCGCCCATAACGAATAGCCTCCGCTTCCGTCAGTATTTGCAAATTTCGAAGCGATGTGAGGGCAGGCGAGGCAACGGCGGACTCCGCGAGTGAGGGCGAATCGGAGACAGGCGATTCGCTCGCGTAAGACGCCCCGTTGCAAAGGAGCGCTATAAATAACAATAAATACGCAAATGCGTTTATTATTACGCTTTTATTCTGTTTGCCGTTTTGTTTTTTCATCATTACACCTCTATTCGTTACAATTTACAATTTACAATTCACAATTAAATGCATAAGTATTGTAGAGATTGTCGAGTAACGTTCCCTCAGCGTTGTAGGGGCGGCATCCTGCCGCCCTTAACTCTATTGTAAGGATGTATGGGGCGCTCTCGGGTCGTCGAGGACGCCGACCCCTACCTCTTTTATTGACCATACCCATTGTGCTTAAAAAACCGATCCCGCCTAGTGCGCGTCCTCTACTCACTTTATAATTATTATCGGTATTTTTCAATATTATCTTCATCTGTATGAACGTGTTACAGTTTTGTTATATATCCCGACTTTTTCATTTGAAAAAAGCAAAATCGCATAACGTCGTGCAGCATCATGCATGTATATGAATACTATCTTTGTTTTTTGTATGAATCGGGAGCAATAAAAAGAAGGAATATATTCTCCACTAATTAGTATGCATAAAAAGCATTATGGTTGGCATAAAGAAAATAATTGTTGGGAGTGCAAGGCATAACAGGTATACGACTAATCCGACGACTATTTCCCAAGTGCGCGGCTGACGCGCCATATACTCGGGTATTAGGGCATTTGCAATTTCGATACGACGCTTGAGCGACCATTTCGAAAACCGAGGCAGTTGCATCGCGTTAAAAATTTGTTCAACAACCTCTTCCTCGGATTGCTCCGTTTTGTTGCCGCCTATTGCGAGGCGAAGCTGCGTTCTATGCCATTGAGTCGGTATGTAAAGGGCAATCAGAACACCGAAAAGCATGAGAATAATGCCACTCAGGTAATACGCACTAATCAGTAAAATGAGGCAACCTACAAGAGAAAACACAAAACTCATTCGGGGAAAACGTGAAAACGCCAACATCTCCACTATTTGTCCACCATCCAAAGGAGGGATAGGCAGAAGATTCAGGTAGTTAAGAATGAAAGAGTACAATATAAACATGGGAACAACATCAGATTCCAGCGCCCAATGCATCATTGGCATCGATAGAAATGCAATCAAATATAGAACTACCGCGATTATAAGTCCCGGCATAGGACCTGCTAAGTACACGAGCAACCGCTGAAGCGGCGAATTGTTTTTTTTCTTTACCACAGTAAAAGCGCCAAGACCGGATATGAAAAATATGGATGCGTTTTGATAGCCCAGTAAACGCGTCGTCAACCTATGCCCCCCTTCGTGGAGCGCCACGACAAAGAATATTGCACACGAGATTACCCAATTTGTATACAAAGCAATAACGAGCAAAAATAGAACAGCCGTCACAATTGAAATTATCCACTTGTGCGGCGACGAAGATTTGCGAAGAGTATCTCTGTGCGATAAAAAATAATTCTTCTCCATTGTCGCGCGTTTTTCGGGTGCGATTTGTTCGAAAGCATTAGATGATTGAGACGGTCTTATTATCTTTTTTTGTATATCAATCCACATTCTAAAGGTACGTCGAAAGGCAAAAGACCAAGTGAAACGCCACCGCTCCTCATGACCGGAAGGTTTTATGAAGCCGCGCTCAAGCATTCTATCAATAAATTCAACAGGATCTGCTAATATTATCTTCCTAACTTGTGCTTCGTCGCGGGAGGGCTGACTATCGGTTGTTGATAAACGCTGCAGATGCGCGTCCCAAACGGCCGCGTCGTCTGGGAGACATTCGTAGAATACGTTCTGGGTTTCTAAAAAATTATTGTTGCGCTGATGCACGGTCTCCCAATGACTTCCGTCCGTAAAATGACTCAAGTATCCTATGAAATTGTCAGCTTTTGACATCTGAAAGCTGGCGGTTGCATAAGCGTCACTTTCGGCGTGATGATAAATATCTGCGTACATGGCGTCGGGACCTGGCATATCAAAGATAGGAGGACTAATGCGCAATGAGAAGCGATACACAAAACCTAAACCAAGTAGTAGAGCTTCCGCTAGCTCCAGTTTTATGCGTTCATCCTCAGGAACCTCGTCGCGTTCAATAATACAGGATGAAGAGGAACGTCTCAAAGAAAAGTGTGTAAGTTTCCAGAGGTCTAACATTAAAAGAAGTCCCCACAACAGAACATAGATAATAATGAAGTATTTAATAACAGACAGAATGAATCCAAGCATTTTCAATTCTCCCCATACAGAGCGTAAATATGTGGTTTGTTATAATCTCCTTGCAAAAAGTACATTTTAAATATGGCGCTAAAAACTCAATATATCTAGCAATATTTACGATTAATTTTATCGCTTGGGACACCGCCTATGATTACAATCTACGCGCCCATGTTAGAAGCAACATTATTATAGCATGATAGCAAGATGGCGACAAGTTCTTTCATGGGAAGCGACGAGCAGGACAGCGTCCTGTTAACCAGCTCATGGCCTGATTTTACATACAACACGGGTATATTGAGAGACGCGGTCTCGCGTATTTTTAATATCTATATATTTCAATATAATCTTCATCTGTATGACCTAGTTCAAAGTTTTGTGATATAATTCTTTTTGCGTGCCGGGATGGCGGAATGGTAGACGCAGTGGACTCAAAATCCACCGGGGGCAACCTCGTGGGAGTTCGAGTCTCCCCCCCGGCACCAGTAAATAATGGTAACGACAACTGTTTTTGTTACTTTGCAAATAATGCTGGAAAAAGCATAAAATATAAGCCTGCCCCTGATCGGAATGGTTTATCTTTTATGACTTTATTTTTTTTAGAGTATGGCTATTCGCCGCCGAACAGCTTACCACCGAGGGGACGTTTAATGCGTTCCCTCTTTTGTATATATTACGATATTTTGCTTTATTTGTTATTAACTGGGCAACCGGTTAAGCGAAAGTTGGATAGATGTTATGTCGTCCAGCTCTATATTATCTCATCCCATTGAATTGTCTCAGGTTACACTTTGGCGCCATTTTGTGTTATTCACCGTTCCCTCAATTGTTTACAATTTTAAAAGTGTTAATATAATATGAATGAGAATCCGCCATATAATGGAGAAGATACCATTTACGCGCGCGATAAATAAGATAAAATTACGCTGACAAGCGGAGAAAAAACGAAGTAATCGAAAAAACCACATTGAAATATTCAACCGGTGGCGGAGGAGCATGGCGAAGAATGACAAACAAACAACTCAAAAACTTAAAGGATTTGCTCCTGCCAAGGCTGATGAACGGAAGGCTGGAGGCGAGTTAGGCAATGCATACAGAAACGCAATTAGAGCAAATAAAGAGCGAAATATCAAGAGATATACAGAGCGCATTAGGGAGAAAGCTGCATAAGATTATCTTATATGGCTCTTATGCCCGAGGCGATTACAATGAAGATTCAGATGTTGACATCATGGTGCTTGCTGATATTGAAGAAAGCAACATGCATGTATTCAGACGTTTGGCAAATAAAGCAGCCAGTAGGATTAGTTTAGAACACAATGCTCTCATAACAATTTCAATAAGAAATAGCTCCCTGTTTTACTACCGTATGAAGATTTTGCCATTTTATCAAAACGTTATTAACGAAGGAGTTGTGATATATGGACACTGAAAAGGAATTATCGCAACGTAAAAGAAATCGTCTGTCGGGATACGACTATTCTCAAGATGGTGCATACTTTGTTACCATTTGTGCCAAAGATAGGCAAGAATTGTTCTCGCGAATTGTTGTAGGGGATGGGCTTGCCCATCCCGTGAGAGCTTACTGCGCGAAAAAACTCTAACGGGAGGGTACGGCTTGAGAAGTAGGCTATTTTTCTTTTTTTCGATGGCGGGTTGTAAACGCCGTTGCGTGTATTGCGATCAGCGCGCGATAACCGGAAGTTCAATGCCCGACATAAACGAGGCGCTAAAACTTGTTCGTTCGGCGGCGTCGCCGGTTGAACTTTGTTTTTTCGGCGGAAGTTTTACGTGCTTGCCCGAACATATTCAAATTGAGTGGCTTGATCTTGTGAATTCCGCGCCTCAAGGCAGCGCTGTTCGTTTTTCAACCCACCCTCAATGTATAACGGAAGAGACGATTTCAATTATTTCTAAATACCCTATATCCATGGTGGAGCTTGGAGTGTCTTCGCTTGACGATAATGTGCTGAATCTCTCGAATAGAGGGTACACATCCAACGAAGCGTTAAATGTAATATCCGATTTGCTCGACAGGAATTTCGAAGTATGCGCTCAAATGATGATAGGATTACCGGGGCAAACGCTTGACAGCTCTTTTTATGATATTTCCCTTTTGGACGCCGCGCGTAAAAACCGGAAAATGAGTCTAAGAATCTATCCTTGTCTGGTATTAAAAAATACGCCTCTTGAGGCGCTTTATAACTCGGGAAAGTTCATTCCGCTTGATATTGAACAGGCGGCTGAATATGCCGGAGAATTGATTTACGTAGCAGAGCTTCGCGGTTACGAAATATGCAGAGTAGGGCTACAGGAAACGCTGAGCCTTTCAAAATCCGTTGTTGCGGGACCTCATCATCCGGCGCTTGGAGAAATGGCTATGTCGTACGCGCTTGCAAAGAAACTGTATACGGATTCAAATGAGGGAGAATGGGAGCTTTCGCGCAAATACATATCGCAAATGACAGGTCATGACAAGCTTGGAATAAAAAAGCTTTCTTCACTGTCTGGTTTGCGCGTTGAAGAAGTTGAGGCTCGGCTGAAATTTTTGCTATAAGAATACTTTCTTTTGTTCGCTTTCGTCCAGTTTTAAATATGCCTGAGGGTTGATCGTAACCCTTGTAGATGGGTGAAAACCAAGAGCGCTCATTCCTTTTGCTATTCTTTTAATTCCCGCTCTTATTCTCTCAGCCGGAAGGGAAGTCATACTCAAGCGAAATATGTCGTCTCCTATTCCGCGCGAAAAAAAAGAATGCCCGGGAACAAACGCTACTTGCTGCTCTAAGCACTTTTCAAGAAGCGTTCTTGCATCAAGTCCTTCTACTTTTACCCAGGTATAAAGACCTCCTTCAGGTTTCGAAAAACTGGCGGCTTTTGGAAAATTTTCTTTCATCGCGTCGGCTAAAAGATCTCTGCGTTCTCTATATTGCTTAACAATTTTTTGTACATGGATATTAATGTCGTATTTTTCTAAATAGCAATCAAGGATATGCTGGTCAATAGTTGAAGAGTTCAAGTCGCTTGAACGTTTGATTCTTCGCGCGTATTCCATTAGCTTGTCGTCCAAGCCAATCCATCCCAAGCGTACTCCCGGGCAGAATATTCTCGAAAAAGAGCCAAGCAAAATGAATTGTCCTTTTTCGTCCCATGAAGCAACTGCGGGAAGGCTTTTGCCCTCGTATCGAAAATCAGAAAATGTCGTGTCTTCGACTACCATAACATCAAACTCCGAAACTGTTTTAGCAAAAGCTTTTCTGAGTTCAAGGCGCCACGATTTTCCGGAAGGGCGCATAAAGTCCGGACATATGAATATGAGTTTTACTCGTTTTTCCAATCTGAGAGCGGTATCCAGATCTTCAATTAGTATGCCATGATCGTCGGATGCAATTTGAACAAATCTAACTCCATAATTCGAGAAGGCCATAAACGCGGAAAGCTGCATTGGAGGCTCAAACAGGACAACGTCTCCTTCGTTCAAAAACAGTTTCCCTATTATATCTAACCCTTGTTGCGAGCCGGTTGTAACGCAAATACTATGAATGTCATATTTTGTCATAAGCTTTTTGTTTGTCATGTGGGCTACTTTATCTCTGAGAGGCAGTATGCCTTCTGAAAGAGAGTATTGTAAAGCCGAATTCTGCCAACGTACTAAAGCCTCTTTTGCGGCTTCTTCAATATCATTTATAGGAAAAATATCTCTAGTTGGCTGACTGCTTGCGAATGAAATAATCCCGGCGTCCGGCGGTATTTCCAGTCTTTCTCTTATTTTGCTTGTTCTGTTATCCTTGACCCTTTTTGTAAGTAAAAACTCCATTTATTATCACCTCGTCAATGATTCTTTGGGAACTTGCATTCGTATACAAATGCCGGAGGTATATTGCGCAAAACAAAGGACATTTTTACAGACTCAAATCTCCTTTCAAATTCTTTTTTCATTATTTGAGAATATTGATACGCTACAAATTTCCCATCAGGCTTTAGGCACATTCCAATTCCATTCAATATATTATCGGTCATTTTATGTGGAAGAGCGGTAAAAGGTAAGCTTGAAAGTATACAATCAACTTGCCGAAGTCCAAATGACTCTATTGTTTCAAGTAATTCTTCCGCGTTGCTATGTATGGTTAATTTAATCTTTTTGTTGACCTTGTCATGAGCTTTTATCATGGAACGAAATTTCTCGTCAATTTCGAATACGATTAGCCTGCCGGATGTCATTTTTTCCGCAATCCTTCCGGTGAAAACTCCCGTTCCCGCCCCTAATTCAACTATTGAATTACACTCATTCCAGCTTACTTTGTTCAACATCTCATACATGAGATATTTTGAACTTGGCGTAACGCTTCCTATTTGGGTGGGAGCGCGAAGAAATTTTTTCAAAAAAATCAGTTTCTCTGACATTTTTGGAGTTATATACATTTTAAACGATAGTTTATTTTTCTTACGCATTATGCATTTCCTTTCATTTTTTGATACACTAATATAAAGGAGTGAAAAAAAATGAACAATAATAAACTTCAATCACGAATAAGAGAGCAAATAAGCGAACTTCCGTCAAAAGCGCGGCGTGTTGCTGAATACTTTCTTACCAGCCCCTCGGAATTGGCCTTCCTTTCAATAGGAGAGGTGGCCGAAAAACTTAACGTGTCCAAAGCTCAACTTGTTCGTGTTGCAAGAATGCTTGATTATGACGGTTATGCGGCTTTAAAGGATGCAGTAAAAAACAACGTTTTAAGCCAGCTTACTCCTACTGCTCTTGTAGACCGGGAAGCAGGGAATGATATTCCAGAAAGTATTTGCCGTCTCGAACATGCAAACATAGATGAAACGTTAATTAAACTAAGAAAAGAAGATATGTTGCAATTTTGCAGAAAAGTGCAGGAAGCTGATGTAATATACTGCGTGGGCTGGGGTATTTCTGCAATAGTTGCTGAAAGCTTACATACTCGCCTTTTGGAATTGGGACTTCGCGGAGTCTTGATGAAGCGAGGCTCCACAACTCTCAAAGAACAGGCGCGAGCCGTAAGTTATTCTGACTTAGTAGTTGTCTGCGAGCTGCCGAGTTATGTAATTGAGGTTACAGAGTCCATAAAATACGTTCATGAGAAAAACGCACAGGTTGTAACAATTACTGATAGCCCGGCTGCTCCAGTTTGCCAATATGCTGATGTCCAGTTACACATAAGCGATAAAACCGCAACTTTTGGAAGCAGTATAGTCAGCGCCGTTTTTTTGGTTCACGTTTTAACTTCTTATTTTGCGTCCGCCCATGGAGAAAGAGTAAAAGACGCATTCAAAGATCAGATTGAAGGACTTAATGATGAACGAGTTTATCACATTCCTCCTAGATTAAATTATTAATTTTGTCATTTATTCTCTTTTGTTGCTGCAATGAATCTTATACTAAGCTCTTCAAGCCTGATATCTTCAACAATGCTTGGAGCTCCGGATAAGGGGCATTGCGCGCGTTGATTCTTTGGGAAAGCAATGCACTCGCGTATGGATTGCGCTCCGCACAGCAACATTGCAATGCGGTCAAGCCCAAGCGCAATTCCTCCGTGAGGAGGCGTTCCCGAAGCCAATGCTTCGAGTAAAAAGCCAAATCTTTCCTTTGCTGTTTCCGGCGTAAAAGATAGAGCGGAGAATGCTATTTCTTGAACGCTCGGGTCATGTATTCTAATCGAACCGCCGCCTACTTCGTTGCCGTTAAGTACGCAATCGTACGCGCGCGAGCGGACGTTTCCGGGGTCTGTTTCCATTTTATCAAGGTCTTCAAGGTTTGGAGACGTGAAAGGATGATGAACCGAAGACCACCTTTTTTCAACCTCGTCCCACTCGAACAGCGGAAAGTCTGTTACCCACAAAAATTCCCATGAATGCTCGTTAATAAGACCATATTCTTTGGCTAACTCCAGTCGCAACGTTCCAAGGCGCTCGCATGTTTTGCGCCTGTCTTCTCCTGCCATCACAAATAATGCGTCGCCGTCTTTTGTATTTGATATTCGCGTTAATTCTTCAAGTTCTGAACTGTTCAGATATTTGACAAGCGCTCCCTTAATCTCTCCTTCTTTAAACTGGAATGTGGCTAAACCTGAAGCGCCCAGTTTCTTTGCCCGCTCTTCGATTGTGGCTATTTCTTTTCTTGATAACGAAGCCCCGCCCTGTAATGGTAAAGCTCGAACTACGCCGCCTTCCGCAACGATTTTCTTGAAAGGTTCGAATTCCGCTGCGCCAAATATGGACGACAAATCGCAAAGCTCTATTGGGATGCGTAAATCTGGCTTGTCGCTTCCGTATTTATCAAGAGCTTCCCAATAATTCATCCTCTTGAAAGGAGTATTTACGTCAACTCCAAGTATCCTCTTAAGTAAGCCGGACATGTAGCCTTCAATAATTTCTTGTATATCTTTTTCTGTAATGAAGCTCATTTCAACGTCAACTTGAGTAAAATCAGGCTGTCTGTCCGCCCTCAGGTCCTCGTCCCGAAAACATCGCGCTATTTGATAATACTTATCAAAACCGCTTATCATCAATATTTGTTTAAAGATTTGAGGGGATTGCGGCAGCGCGTAAAACTCTCCGGGGTTTACCCTGCTTGGAACAAGGTAATCTCGCGCGCCCTCCGGCGTCGCTTTTGTCAACATCGGAGTTTCAATTTCCACAAAATCCTTTGAATCAAAGTATTCTCTTGTAAACGCTGCTATTTTGCCTCTCGTCCTGATATTCTTCTGCATTTTGTCGCGACGAAGGTCAAGGTAACGATATGTCAAACGCAGGTTTTCATCAACACCATCAGTTTTCTCGCCAATTTCAAATGGAAGCGGTTGCGCGGGAGATAACAGAAGAAAATCATTGATAATAAGCTCAAATTTTCCCGTTACCATGTCCACATTCTCTAATCCTGCGGGTCTTTGGGAAATTATGCCTTTTGCCGCTATCACATATTCGCTGCGAAGGGATTTTGCGCGTTCATGAACAATGCTATTGATTTCAGGATTGAAGACTATTTGTAAAGAGCCTTTATAATCCCAAAGCTCGATAAATATTATTCCGCCTAAATCTCTGCGGGAACGAATCCATCCATTTACAATTATTTCTTTGCCTTCAAACTGTTCGTTTACTGTTCCGCAAAAACTTGTCCTTTGCCATGCAGCGTTGAAATATTCGCTTTTGCTCATATTATTTCCCTCTTATTCACAGTTATTTTCTTTATCAAATGAATTTAGATACTCTATTATACTGTCTTCATTTATCAATTCCTGTTTTCCTGTTGTAAGATCTTTAATTGAAACTTTGTTTGCCTTGGCTTCCTCAGGTCCTATTATACATGCAAAACGCGCGCCGCTACTGTCAGCCGATTTCAATTGAGCCTTGGGGCTGCGTCCGAGTAAATCCATTTCAGCCGCGACGTAGTTTTTCCTGAGCTTCATGGTCAGATTATATACTGTTTTTTGAATCTCTTCATCGTTCTTGTCAAAAGAAATGACGTAAACTTTTGGTTTAGGTTCTTTTCCAAAAGAGCATTGTTGTTGTTCCATTACCAACGCTATCCGCTCGATCCCTGCCGCAAACCCAACTCCATGCAAGCGAGGTCCGCCTATTGTTTCGGCTAAATTATCGTATCTGCCGCCTCCGCAAACCGCGTTTTGTGCGCCAAGTTCGCCCGAGAGGATTTCATATGCTGTTTTAGTATAGTAATCTAGCCCTCTGACAAGTTTTTTGTCAACTTTGTAAGAAATATTCGATGATTCAAGCAGTTTTATTGTCGATTGGAAATGCGAGCTGCATTCATCGCATAGATTATCTATTGATGATGGAGCGTTATCCGTGATTTTACCGCAACTTTCATTCTTGCAATCAAGAAGGCGCAACGGATTCCTTTCCATTCTGGATATACACATTTCACAAAGCTGGGCTATATTGCTTTCAAAGTATTTAATCAGTTTTTCTCTATACGCGGGGCGACAAGCAGGGCACCCGACGGAATTTATCACCACTTCAAGATTACGAAGTCCAAGGCGGTGAAAACACTCGATTGAAAGAGCAATTATTTCGGCGTCGGCATTTGGCGAAGCTACGCCAAGACATTCGGCGTCAATTTGCCAAAACTGACGAAAACGTCCTTTTTGGGGACGTTCATAACGAAACATCGGTCCGGCCGTCCAAACTTTTAATGGCGCTCCGCCGCCGCATAAATTATGTTCCAAACATGAACGCACCATGGAAGCGGTGGCTTCCGGTCTTAACGTTATGCTGCGCCCGCCTCTGTCGATGAAAGTGTACATTTCTTTTTCGACTATGTCCGTAGTGTCGCCTACTCCGCGGGCAAAAAGCTCTGTATGCTCAAATATTGGAAGATGTACCTCGGAATACCCATAATCATTCATAATAGCCCTTAATGCATTCAGGATATATGCCCATTTCCATGATTCATCGGGAAGGATGTCGCGCACGCCTCGCGGAGCTTTCATTTCCATCTCTAAGACCTCCTAAAAAAACAAATGTAATGGAAAGTATAACAGAAATGCGCGCCAATGTGATACAATAATCAACTGTTTTTGGGCTTGTAGCTCAGAGGATAGAGCGACGGCCTCCTAAGCCGTAGGTCGGCAGTTCGAATCTGCCCAAGCTCGCCAATAATAACAAGGCTTTACGCAAACAGGCGTAAGGTCTTTTTTTATTCTGTGTTCCGTATATGTTGAAAACGAAGAAAACACCAGAGAAGAAAAAACGTCTAAATACATTCGTTTTACTACAATTAATTGATTTATTACAGGAAATATATTATGATAAATTTCGAAATAGCCGGAAAAATAAGAGAAAAGGAGCAATAAAAGTGAACTACGAAACATTTTACAGCGAGCTTCAGGTAAAAGAAAAGAGCATAAAAGACAGTATCGCGCGCCTACAAAACATCTTCAAAAGTATTTCCAAGAACTCGGCAAAAGGCGATTTGAAAAACCTGTCCAAGGATGTAGCGGCAATGGAGACCCTGATATCCGACTATAAAGGTTATTTGCTCGAATTCAGGGAGATTACTGAAAGCTTTGACTCACGGGAATATATGCAAAATGGCGATTTTGCGAAGCAGATGCTTTCATACTGCGAAAGTATGGGCGTAGATGTAAAGGGCGACTTTCCAGCTTACGAGGTATTCCCATATAAAGTTAAAATCGACGCGGATAATCAGGATGTTTATATAGACCGAAAAAAGCTAACCTGCGCAAGACCGCAATACCTTGTTTCAGATATAAAACAGAATCGCGAAAAGCTTATGAAAGCAAATTTTAATGCAAATACTTTTCTTAATGAAATAGCTGAAGCCTATGACAAGCTCTCCGTAATAAAACGCAAAGAGGGCGGCAGCAAAACGCGCCATTTCGAGCTTTCATTAAAAGAGCTACACCGCTTCCTTGCGCCCATGCAAAGATTCCGCCGGGATTACGATATGCAGAGCTTTGCCTTTGATTTAGCAAGGCTTTATGCGTCGGATGCAGAGTTCACGGCTGATGGCAGGCAGTACAGAATGGGACCTTCGCGGCATCAAAAACAAAATATTCGTATTCTGGATAAAAATGGGAATGAGGATTGGGTAGGGACAATCACATTCTATTCAAATGAAGAAAACGAAAAAGCTTAGAGGAAATCATGTTGGAAAACGATTTTAACTCAGCCGTCGCGCTTTTAAAAAAAGGGCAGCCGCCTGGCAACACCGAAATTCTTAGGGAAATATCCGTAGGTTTTGACCCTTTAATTGATTTTATAAGAGATGAGTACTATAAATCATATATTGCTCTGGGCGGTAGCAAAATTAAGTTTATAACCGGAAAAACAGGTAGCGGCAAGACCCATTTTTTGCAGCTTCTTTCAGTGGAAGCACTTGAGCGTGGTTTTATAACTGTTAGTTTTTCCGCCAGAGATGTGTGGCTACATGACTTTAAAGAAATATATATCGAGATATTTAAGCGTTCGGAGTTAGTGTCCTGCCTCAAACGCTGCGCCGCTAAAATAGTGAAAGAACTTGGATATGATTACAGCGCCATACCTCCAAACCAGACATTTGCTGATTATTTGTCAGCTTTGGGCGAGCTTGACGCGATAACAAAGAAGGAAATACGCAATCAGTTGCGCGAGATGTTTATTAAAAACCCGCTTATTGACAATAATTTTGCCATTGCGTGCAGTTTGATTACCGGAGGCTTGCTTGGACATCCGATGCTTGATAATTCAAGCGAACAATTGCTCATTTCCTGGCTTGCTGGAGACAAGGACGTCAGGCTCCCCGTGATTAGAAGCTTGGGGCTATCCCCCGCAAAAATTACGAAATACAACGCCCGACATATGCTCAGGAGTCTTTTGGAAGTGCTTGAAACTGCGGGGGTTCCGGGTATTATTGTTATGGTTGACGATCTTGAGGCGTTAAATAGCGCTACATCCCTTGATGCGATTCGTTACACTAAAATGCGGCGGGACGATGTATACGAGAGCATACGCGAGCTAATTGACGAGGTTGATACCCTGAAAAACATCATGTTCTTTTTTGCCTTTGACAGGATTTTGCTTGACGATGAACGCGCGGGGCTGAAATCGTACGTGGCGTTATGGATGCGGATGCAAAATGAAATTATTTCAAATCGCTTTAATAAATTTAATGATTTTTATGATATGGACAGATTCATAGAGAGCGCCTTTGATAATCAGATGCTGGTCAGAATGTCAGAAAGACTGGCGCTTGTCATAAACAGAAGCGATGATAGAGCTAGGCCCTTAAGCGCAAGCTTTGCCGCCGAACTTCTTTCCGACGCGAAACATACCGCAGTTTCTTTGCCGCGACAGATAGGAAACGCAACAATGAACTGCATTGAATCCGTAAATATGGAGGCGCCAAATGATTGACTTTGAAGCCAGACGCATAATAGAAGCGTTACGTACAGGCGTCCCATCAAGGGCGGTGAGCCAGTATTTTTCATCCGCTCGTCAGGATATGCTGTCCATTCTTTCAAATAAACTGCGCGACGTTTGCGAAAACAGCGTCTCAAGAGGCATGATCATAGCCGGGAAATACGGAGAAGGCAAGACGCATTTATTGAATACCGTTTTGAATATGGCACAAAGCGCGAACATGGCGGTAAGTATTGTTTCACTTGGTAAGGAAACGCCGCTCGACAAGCTTCATCTTATCTATCCTAAGCTTTTACAAAGCACGTATCTTCCCAATCGTTTACAACCTGGCTTTCTTGACGTGCTTTCGAATATTACGCCCAACAGCCCTGTCGCTGAGGAAATGATAACCTATCTCGCTACGCGCGCGAAATCGGATAAGCTTTTATATCTTTTCCGTTCATATCTGTATACTGACGACCCGGACGAAAAGCATTTGCTGCTTTCAGATATCGAAGGAGATTATATCGGCAATGACGTTCTCAAAAAAATTTACAAAAGAGTTTTTTCTGAAAGATGCGTTTTTGAGAATACTTTTGCTAAAACAAAACACATTGACGACTATTTTGCTATGATTTCCAATTTGTTTACGCAACTGGGATACAGTGGTTGGGTAATACTATTTGATGAAACAGAGCTGACAGGCAAGCTTGGCAAAAAAGCCCGATTAAAGGCTTATTTGAATATGGCTTCGTTTCTATTTCCCAATGATAATCTTCAATCGACGTTCAGCCTTTTCGCCGTGACGGATTCATATGTCCCGGAAGTAATTGAAGACAAGCGCGAATACAACAACCTTTCATCGGCAAATCTAGAGCCGGATGACGTCGAGGCGATTAAACTCAGCCTTGACGCCATAGAATCAGCGATTCATCTTAAACCTCTTACAAAGGATGAAATTTCCCTCATAATTGAAAAGTTGATTGATTTTTATAAACGCGCCTATGATTGGTATCCTAATATAAACATACCAGAGCTTTACGCGCGTACGGACAACAGGGGATATCTGCTTAGGACGCGAATACGCGCGGTTGTGGAATATCTTGATCAGCTCTATCAATATGAACTGGTTGATGACATCAAAATTAACGAGCTTGGGCAGATGCATTATGAAGAAGATGTGCCGGAACCGCCTATGGACGAGGAAACGTTTTTAATAAACTCATGAAGCAGCGTTGCCGTTTGGAGGCGCATGAATATTTCACTAATATAGGGGGAACGAAATGAAAATTGAATCAATTCGTCTTAAGAACTTTAAGGCATTTCAAGATGTTGAAATGCGTGAAATTCCCAGATTTTGCGTATTGGTTGGAGCGAACGGAACAGGGAAAAGCTCACTTTTCAGCGTTTTTGGTTTTTTAAAAGACACCCTAAGCGGGAATGTAAATACTGCGCTTGCTAAACTTGGCGGATCGCGCGGTTTTGATGAAGTAATGAGTCGTGATTCTTCAGGTACCATAGAAATTGAGCTTAAGTTTCGTACAAGAGCTTCTAAAGACTCTCCGCTAATAACCTATTTTTTACAGATAGGTAAAAATAACGGACGCGCGGCTGTTGAGCGGGAAGTGTTAAAGTATCGCAGAGGAAGCAAAGGTTCGCCGTGGCATTTTTTAGATTTCAAGATGGGCAAAGGAGACGCGGTAATTAACGAGCTTGATTCTGTAAAAGTTGAAAGTGAACTAGAAAGAGAGACTCAACAATTAAAATCTTCGGACATTCTTGCCATTAAGGGATTGGCGCAATTTGATCGCTTTCCCGCCGCAGTCGCTCTCGGTAATCTTATTGAAAACTGGCATATATCCGATTTTCACATTAACCGAGCTCGGCAGGAACAAGAGACAAGGTATGCGGAACACCTTTCAAGCGAGGGTGAGAATCTACGTAATGTTGTTCAGTGGCTTTATCAAAACCACCCCAAAACGTTCGAGAAGATTCTATCAATTATGAAGCAACGCATACCGGGAGTGACGAATGTAGACGCTAAAACAACGGAAGAAGGTCGAGTTTTACTGCGTTTTCAGGACGAAGCGTTTATTGATCCCTTCCTTTCGCAATATGTTTCGGACGGCACGATAAAGATGCTTGCCTATTTAATCTTGTTGTATGATCCCGAACCTTTTCCATTGTTGTGCGTTGAAGAGCCAGAGAATCAACTTTATCCGACTTTGCTTGAGGAATTGGCTGAGGAATTCCGCGCTTATGCAAACCGCGGAGGTCAGGTTTTTGTCTCCACGCACAGTCCAGATTTTTTAAACGCTTGTGAACTTGATGAAGTATTTTGGTTGGAAAAAGATAAGGGTTATACGCAGATAAAGCGCGCTAAAAATGATAAGCAGATTGTGGCTTATATGAATGATGGCGATAAAATGGGCTTTCTTTGGAAGCAAGGCTTTTTCAGAGGCGTTGACCCCAAATGTTAAATCTGGTTTGCTTTTTGGAAGAGAGTTCTGCAAGAGAAATGCTTAAAGGAGTCTTATCAAGATTACTGCCAATTGATGTTGAGTGTAAATATATTGTTTTCGATGGAAAGCAGGATTTAGAGAAACAGCTCGCGCGAAAACTAAAAAATTGGCTTAAGACCGATTCTGTTTTCTTGGTAATGCGCGACCAAGACGCCGCTGATTGCATATCTGTAAAGGAGCATTTGTCGGACTTATGCCGTAAAGCAGGCAGACCGGAAACATTGGTGCGTATAGCCTGCCATGAACTAGAGAGTTTTTACTTTGGAGATTTAAGCGCGGTTGAAGCCGGATTAGGTATAAAAAGTATTGTGAATCAACAACAAAAAGCGAAATACCGCATTCCCGATGACATTGTGAACCCGTCCAAGGAACTTGTTAAACTGACAAATGGCGTTTATCAGAAAATATCCGGTTTGCGTAGTATTGGACCATTATTGTCTCTTGAAAACAATTCTTCGCGTAGTTTTAACGCGCTAATATCTGGATTACGTAATTTGTTTTCGATTGTTCAATGAGAAACTCTTTGATATGGTGTATAAAACAACTAATCGAAGCAGCGTTGCCGCCGGAGACGATATAATGAGGAATCTTGCCCGCAAAAAATCAATACGTTGCGGGCATTTGTAACAGGAGGGTAGTTATGTTTAATACAGTTGAAGAATTACTAAAACAGATTAGTTTGGGTGAAGATTCATCCTTAGAGCTAAAGGATCTGCGCTATAAAGGAACTCAGATTATCGAGCCGAACAGAAACAGTATGGCGGACGAACTCGCTGCTATGGCAAACACCGCTAACGGCGTATTTGTGCTTGGCGTTGACGATAAGACCAGATTGATAACAGGAATTCCTACGGAGAAATTGGATTATGTTGAAAACTGGCTTAGAGATATATGCAACGGATTGATTACGCCGCAGTTGTTTTGCAGAATCAGAAAAATGTCAGTCGTTGCGGATGACGGGACAGAGCGGAACCTTATACGCGTAGACGTTCCAAAGAGCTTATTTGTCCATCAGAGTCCGGGCGGGTATTATGAACGTATTGGATCAGCAAAGCGTCAGGCGCCCCCTGATAGATTGGCGCGTCTTTTTCAACAGCGAAGCCAGTCAAGAATGATTTACTTCGACGAACAGGCTGTCCCCAACGCGCCTGTAACCTGTTTGGAAAAAAGACTATGGAGTAAATATACTACTTTCTATTCATCAGAGAACGATGAAGAATTCTTACTGAAGTTGAAGTTTCTTACGAAAGATCAGGACGGAAATATCTGTCCGACGGTCTGCGGAATACTTATGGCGTGCGAAAATCCGCATGAGTATATGCGTAGCGCTTTTATTCAAGCGGTGGCTTATCGCGGCGGTGAACGCAACGCTGCTTACCAATTGGACGCGCAAGACATTATCGGCCCATTGGACAAGCAAATAATGGACGCCTGCGCGTTTGTAAAAAAGAATATGCGCATTGCCGCAGTTAAGGAGCCTGCTCGCCGCGACATTCCTCAATACTCAATGCAAGCGGTTTTTGAAGCTGTGGTGAATGCCGTTGCACACCGCGATTATTCAATCGCGGCGTCTAAAATACGTTTGCATGTTTTTTCTGAACGGCTCGAAATCATTTCCCCCGGTTCAATTCCTAACACTATGACAATTGATACTTTGCCCTTGCGTCAGGTAACGCGAAATGAGCTAATAGCAACAATGCTTTCCCGCTGTTCTCTTGAAACGCCGAATATAGAAGCAAGGCGTCATTATTTCATGGAAAGGCGCGGCGAGGGAGTGCCCATAATCCTTACTGAAAGCAACAAGTTATCCGGTCGTCTTCCAGAATATCGTTTAATAAATGATTCCGAATTATTGTTAACCATCTACGCCGCCGACGCAGGTTAAAACATGAGGCAATTCTCAAAGCAAGCGGTATCTTTACAAAGTACAATTGCGGAAGAAAAGTTTTGAGGCTGAACTGAGTTGTTTTAAGACAATTCAGCCTTTTTGCTGTTACTTATCGAAGCTTATTTTGCCCCAAGAGCCGCCATGGTGATGTAGTTATAAGGCTGATTGAAATGCGGTAGAAAGAAGATGTCAAGGAGCTTAAGTTTATCAATGGTGAACCTTTCTTCGATTGCAAGAGAGAACATGTGTATGCCCATAGATATATTTTCGTACGACGCCATTTGCGCTCCAAGTATCCGCCTAGTGTCCCCGTCGTAGACTATGCGTATCTTAACCTTGTGATTGTCCTGCATGAACGCAGGCTTCTGCAGATCCTCGTAATCGGTGGCAAGCGCTTTGTAGCCAGCTTTTAAAGCAGCCTTGAGGCTCAAGCCGGTCGACACCATTTTATAGCCGTATATGCTTATTCCGTTTGAACCCTGTACCCCTGTCGATTCCAAAGCGGTTCCACATACATTGTGCCCGGCCACTATGCCGCTACGCACCGCGTTAGTGGCAAGAGCGATGTAGACATAGTCCTGCACGGCGTTGGAGAAAACCGTCGCGCAGTCTCCTATTGCATAAACGTCAGGGTCGCTTGTCTGTTGGCGAAGGTTTACTTTATATGCGCCGTTAGCGATTGTATCAAGATGTCCTTTTCCAATGTCCGAATTTGGCCTGAACCCTATCGTCATTATGACCATTTCGACCTGATACTCTCCCTTGTCGGTTACTACGGTCGAAACTTTTTTTCCTGTTTTGTCCCCTTTAAACATTTTCACGCGCTCGTTGAAATGAAGCTCCACGCCCTCGTTGGACAGAATCCTATCCATGTCGTGTGTCATCCAGTCATCGTAATAACTTGCTAAACTGGTGTCTTCAGCCTCAAAAAGCAGGGTGTTTTTGCCGCGTCGACGAATCGCCTCCGCCAGTTCTACCCCTATATATCCGGCGCCAATGATTGCTACCGTTTTGACGGCAGAGTCGTCCAAAAGCTCGTTGGCCTTGCGTCCATCCTGAAACAGTTTGACTGACTGGATGTTTTCTAAGTCAATTCCAGGCAGGGAGGGAAGTATAGGCACAGAACCGGTGGCGAGGATCAGCTTGTCATAAGAAAGGATTCCTTTGTCTCCCTGCTTGTTCACTGTCGAAACATTT